>ERZ650308.465-NODE-465-length-21832-cov-4.658126_pt1 | contig 21832 bp, 20 predicted proteins | sample MGYA00376244_ERZ650308 | MGnify/ENA primary metagenome ERZ650308 (study PRJEB26733, sample SAMN07839295) | wastewater metagenome | biome: small river; feature: stream; material: water | place: USA: North Carolina | collected 2016-04-26 ... | reverse complement strand
TTTCAACTTTTGGCCATGTGTGGGTATGCTTTTTCGATAAAAATGCCCGTATTTAGGCTGGTTTTTCCAGATAATTTAAAGGAATTAGTTGAGTACTCTTTCTTCATTATTGTTTCAGGTGGGGTAGCAGTGATGCTGATTGATTTTGATAAAGTCATGATTGCTCATTACATGCATGTAAGTAATAACAGTTTGTATGCTGTAGCTATTTTTATCTCAACAGTTATTGCAGTTCCAAGTCGAGCCATGACGCAAATTGTGGCCCCCATCACCGCAAAATTAATGGTCGAAAATAAAATGGCAGAACTGAATGATTTATACAAAAAAAGCGCAATCAACCTTCAAATTATTGGTGGGTTGATCATGATGTTGATCTTTTTGAATATCAAAGAACTGTATTATTTTATCCCCGATTATAAAAGCGGAATTTCAGTTGTTTTTATGATTGGATTGTCCAAATTTTATGATGTGCTTTTAGGAAACAACAACTCCATAATTGTCAATACCAAATATTATCGAACGGTACTTATATTCGGAATTTTTACTGTACTGTTAATGATTGTTTTGAACATGATTTTTATTCCTTTGTATGGCATTGAAGGCGCTGCTTTTGCAACCTTACTGACCATAATCATTTATAATACAATTAAGTTGATCTATGTAATTGTCAAAATGAATTTGAATCCGTTTACCATCAAAACAGTGTATTCATTCGGAATATTGATAGCTAGTTTTTTGTTGTTTTACTTCTGGGATTTTAATTTTCATCCCGTCATCAACATCTTATTGAAATCGATATTGATCAGTATTTTCTACATTTTTTGTAATTACAAATTAGCCATTTCAGAAGATTTTTGTCGGGTAACGCTTTCCCTCCTTAAACGATTGAAACTAGCGTAAGACGTTTCTAAACAGCGATTTAATTTTTCATTCTGCGCTATTTCCAGCCATCCGTTATAGCTTTTGTGCTTCGTGGTTTTTTCTAAGGCTCCAATAAAGCTTCCGGTGGTCGCTTCTTTTCGCCAAGAAAATTAACGCACGCGCCCTTCAAGGCTGCCACTTCTGTCTGGGCGAAAAACCTGCTCAACTTTTTTCATACAATGCCCATTTCTCGATTTCAATAGACTACATTTACAAAAAACATCCCCATCATGGCAAAAAGTCTAGACACAAAAAAAACGGCAAAAAAAGAACCTTTGAAAACCGCTAAAGAAAAAAAAGCGGATAAACGAGACAAAAAAAATACTCCAAAAAGAGATTAATCGTTCTGGAGTATTTATTGGAAGGTTCCTTGGTTAGCAATCCGGAAAAATCTTACCTGGATTCAGAATCCCATTGGGATCAAATACCTTTTTGATGTTGCGCATCAATTCCAGTTGAACAGCTGGAAAGGCAATGTCCATATAATTCTTTTGAACATATCCTATGCCGTGTTCACCAGAAAGCGTGCCTTTCAATGAGACCGTAAGTTCAAAAATTTCACGTATTCCTTTGGTAACTTCTGTATTCCAGTTCTCATCCGACATTTCTCCTTTTATGATGTTCACGTGCAAATTTCCATCACCTGCATGTCCATAACAAACCGATTTAAAACCATAGGTATTTCCGATGCGTTTGATGCCTTCCAATAAGGTAGGTAATTCATAACGAGGCACCACAGTATCTTCTTCTTTGTAGATCGAATTGGCTTTGACTGCTTCTGCAACAGAACGGCGCATTTTCCACAATGCGTTTTTTTGATCTTCGGTGTCTGCAAACAATACTTCGTCTATCGAAAATTGTTCTACAACACCCATTATTTTTTCTGCTTCAGCAAAAAGTACATCGGGATAATTTCCATCTACTTCAATTAATAAATGTGCTTGTACTTCGTCTTTCACTTGCACATTCAAATCATGAATAAATTTCAAAGTCCAGTCAATTGCATCGCGTTCCATAAATTCTAAGGCACTCGGTACAATTCCAGCTCTAAAAATAGCGGATACTGCTTCACAAGCTTGCTTGGCTTCATAAAAAGGAACAAGCATTAATACATTGTGGGTGTTTTGTGGGAGTAATTTCATCACAATTTTTGTAATGATTCCCAGTGTACCTTCACTTCCTACCATCAATTGGGTAAGATTGTATCCCGTTGAATTTTTAAGGGTGTTAGCACCTGTCCAAATGATTTCTCCAGTGGGTAAAACGACTTCTAAATTTATGACATAGTCTTTGGTTACGCCATATTTCACAGCACGTGCTCCTCCGGCATTTTCAGCTACATTTCCACCAATCCAACAGCTTCCTTGACTGCTTGGATCGGGTGGGTAAAACAACCCTTTTTCGGCAACTGCTTCTCTTAGAACTTGCGTAATAACAGCTGGTTCAGTGGTTACTTGCAAATTTTGTTCGTCTATTTCAATAATTTTATTCAATCGTTCCAAAGACAGTCCGATTCCTTCTCGTATAGCCAATGCACCGCCGCTTAAACCCGTTCTTCCACCGATAGGGGTAACCCAAATTTTATGTGCATGAGCTAGTTTCATGATTGCTGCAATTTCTGCCGTGTTGCCCGGTTTTAAAACCACACTTGGCGGAAAAACATAATCTTCCGTTTCGTCATGACCATAAGTCTTTCGGGTATCCATATCAATAAAAACATAGGCTTTGCCCAATATGTTTTCAAGATCGGTGATTAGTTGTGGTGAAATATCCATGCGTTCTGAATTGAATAAAATTAAACGTTAACTTTTTTTAGATTCGGTAAAAAATAACAGATTCCGCCAATTAACGGTAAAAAGGAGCAAATTTGATAAATGTAAGCTACCGAAGTATGGTCTGCCAAAATCCCTAATAATGCCGATCCCAAAGCGCCCATTCCGAATGCAAATCCGTAAAAAAGCCCTGAAATCATGCCTAGTTTTTTAGGTAATAATTCTTGTGCATAAACGATGATGGCAGGGAAAGCAGATGAAATGATGATCCCGATAATGACCATCAAAATATCGGTATAAAATAAATTGGCATAAGGCAGTAACAATGCAAAAGGTGTAGCTCCGAAAACCGAAAACCAAATGATGTATTTTCTTCCAAATTTATCCCCAAGTGGTCCTCCCGCAATGGTTCCAAGGGCATAGGCTATCAAGTAAATAAACATGTGCAATTGTGCATTTTGAACCGATAAATGAAATTTTTCAATGATGAAAAAAGTATAATACGTAGACAGACATGCACTGTAAAAGAATTTTGAAAAAATCACAATTAGCAAAATAGCAATTGCTTGATTTACTTGTTTTGTAGAGAGTGAATGGTTCTCAGAAAAGACCTTCGCTTTTTGTTGTCTTAGCGATAAATGGCGGTTGTACCAAAAGGCAATTTTAGACAAAATGGCAAGACCAATTACGGCCGCAATGACAAAAAACAACAGGTATTTTTGCGAATGTGGAACGACAATGAGTGCAACCAATAATGGGCCAAGTGCGGTTCCAAAATTCCCACCCACTTGAAAAATGGATTGCGCCAAGCCTCTTCTTCCGCCAGAAGCCAAATTGGAAATTCTAGCTGATTCGGGATGAAATATCGAAGAGCCTGTTCCGATGAGCATGACGGCAACAATGATCGCGTAAAAATTCGAGGCATACGATAATACGATGATGCCCATCAATGAGAAAAGCATTCCGAATATTTGAGAAAAAGGTTTCGGATGTTTGTCGGTATAATAGCCCACAAAAGGTTGGAAAATGGAGGCGGTTAATTGGAAGGCAAAGGTAATGAGTCCGATTTGTGAAAAAGATAAATCGTAGTTTTCTTTTAATATAGGGTACACCGATGGAATCATCGATTGAATGAGATCGTTTAATAAATGCGCAAAACTTATCGAAAAAAGGATTGAAAAAACCGTTTTTTGAGCCATTTCAGACGTATCGATAAAAGAAGTGTTTTTTGTAGTCATTTAAATCAACGATAGGGTCACAAAATTAGTGTTTTTTTAGATGTGGGATTGCTTAATTTTATATAAAAGGTAAATTTAAAACAATAATTTTAGTATTTTTACACAAAGGTTTTCCCGTTTGAAAAAAAAAATAGCACATTCTGCCCTTCATGAGAAAGAAGGGATTCCTCCTCCTGAAATTTTCAGTACAACTTCTATTGAAAAAATCACCCATTTTAGAAAATTGCAGCCTACCGCATCAGAATTAATAGCGGGTATTTTGAAAAGCGACAAAGTAGCGTTGAGCAGAGGGATTACATTGATAGAAAGCACGAATGCGGACCATTCAAGTAAAGCAAACGATGTTATTTCGGGTTGCTTGCCGCATGCAAATCAATCGGTTCGGATTGGAATTACCGGAGTGCCCGGAGTTGGAAAAAGCACTTTTATAGAATCATTCGGAACTTATTTAACGACTTTAGGTAAGCAGGTTGCAGTTTTGGCTGTTGATCCAAGTTCTAGTCTCAGTCACGGAAGTATTTTGGGTGATAAAACCCGAATGGAAGAATTGGTGAAAAATGAAAAAGCGTTTATTCGACCAAGTGCTTCAGGAGATACTTTGGGTGGTGTAGCTCGAAAAACCAGAGAGGCAATCATTCTTTGTGAAGCAGCTGGTTATGATGTTATTTTGATTGAAACGGTAGGAGTGGGTCAGAGTGAAACCGCTGTTCACGGCATGGTAGATTTCTTTTTGCTGTTAAAAATTTCGGGGGCAGGAGATGAGCTCCAAGGAATTAAACGTGGGATTATGGAAATGGCGGATGCTATTGTAATCAATAAAGCGGATGGGGATAATATCAATAAAGCCAAATTAGCTAAAACCGAATTTTCAAGAGCATTACATCTTTTTCCTTTAAAAAAGTCGGGTTGGCAGCCACAAGTTTTAACTTGTAGTGCAACAGAAAATACGGGTATTGAAACCATTTGGCAAACCATGGAAGATTATTTTTCATTGGTACAGAAAAATCAATTTTTTGATGCAAACAGACAGCAACAAAGTCAGTACTGGATGATGGAAACCATCAACGACCAATTGAAAGGAAATTTTTATTCAGATCCAAAGGTAACAGCCTCTTTGGAACACTTGAAAAAATTAGTGGTTGATCACAAGGTTTCACCATTTACGGCAGCGAGTGAATTACTCGAAATGTATTTTAAAAAATAATCTACTTTTTTTTATTTTGGGTTTATAATATCCTCAAAAAATAGTATTTTTGACAAATAATTTGGTGCACTTCATGATCTATATATCAATGAAGAAAACAACATAAAAATGCAATTTAGACACCCAGAAATTCTTTACTTTTTAGTTCTCTTAATTATACCAATTTTGGTGCATCTTTTTCAATTAAGAAAATTTAAAACGGAATTTTTTACCAATGTCAAATTTTTGAAAGAACTGGATATCCAAACTCGAAAAAGTTCTAAAATAAAAAAATACTTACTTTTAGCTACTCGATTATTCCTACTTACCTTTTTGATTATTGCCTTTGCACAACCTTTTTTTAAGGCCAAAGACGCTTCCAAAAAGACCAACGAATTGTATATAGTTTTAGACAATTCCAACAGTATGCAAGCCAAAGGTAAACAAGGTGAATTGTTGAAAAGAGCTGTGCAGGAATTGCTAGAGCATACGCCAGAAAAAATTAATTTCTCACTCATAACCTGTTCCGAAAATTTTTGGAATACCGATATCAAAACCATCCAAAAAGAACTTCAAAATCTTGAATACAGCGCATCATCATTTCAAGTGGAAGCGTTGTTGGCAAAAATCCGAGCGCATAAATCAGCATACAATAAAGATATTGTCATTATTTCAGATGGATTACAGCTGCCTTCAACGACTTTAAAAAGCAAGGATGACGAATCGGTGTTTTACATTCCGTTAAAGGCTGAAAAAAACGAAAATGTTGCTATTGATAGCGTCTATATTAATCAAACACTAGACCGGTTCTATGAATTAAGTGTCCGATTAAAATCCTACGGAAGCACTCTTTCACAAGTGCCCATTGCATTGCATGATCAATCCAAATTGATTGCCAAAACAATCATCGACTTAGATGCGCCCGAAAAAACAGTTCGCTTTACGATTCCGAAGGCAGATTTTCACGGCTATGTGAGTATCATTGACAACAGTTTGAATTTTGATAACTCCTATTATTTTACGATTTCAAACCCGCAAAAAAGTAAGGTGTTAAGCATCGGGGCAACCGAAAAATCTAATTTTCTGCAACGAATTTATACCGACAACGAATTTGAATATGTGAACTCGGAAGTGTCGTCTTTAGACTATAATCTTATCGACAAGCAAGATGCTATTGTAATTAATGAATTAGTGGAAATCCCCCAATCTTTACAAACGAATCTTAGGGCTTTTGTTGAGAGAGGAGGGAATTTGGTGTTGATTCCGAATACTGAAGCTAAGTTGTCCTCTTGGAATTCTTTATTGTCTGGTTTTGGAGATTTTCAATACCAACAAGTTGCTTCTATAGAGCAACAAGTAACTGTGATCAACTATGCTCATCCTGTATTTAGTGGGGTTTTTGAAAAAAAGGTCACTAATTTTCAATACCCGTTTACCAAGAAATCGTGGAAAGTTACCAACAGCTATCCGTCGGTTTTGGAGTATGGCGATCAAATGCCCTTTTTGACTTCCATCCCGAAAGGTGTTGCTAGCGTATATGTGTTTGCGGCAGCGTTAAATACGGAAAACAGTAACTTTCAAAATGCGCCCCTCATTGTGCCTGTATTTTATAACATGGTTCAAAATATACAAAAAGTAGGTGTTCGATCTCAAACCATTGGTGATGAGAAACCGTTCATTATTACAACACAAATTGGGAAAGATGAAATCGTTTCGTTGAAAAACAATACGGAGCGTTTCATTCCGACACAACAACGCCTTTCGAATAAAATCAAATTATCATTTGATGAAAACCCTAGAAAAGCAGGGAATTTTTCGGTTTATTCAAAAGAAACTAAAATTGAAAATATAAGTTTTAATTACAATAGAGTAGAAAGTAATACAACCCACCCTAATTTTGATTGCTTCCAGGAGTTTGAAACGATGGATAGCCTATCTGATTTGTTCGTTTCTTTAGATTCCAATAGGTTGGATAACCAAATATGGAAATGGTTTGTTATTTTTGCCTTGATTTGTATTGTTTTGGAAATAGTAATTCAAAAATTCATTAAATGAAAGTTCTGATAAAAGAAGCCCACATTATTGCTCCTGAAAGTTTGTATCATGATCAAATTATTGATCTTAAAATCAAGGATGGTATAATTGAAAAGTTAGGTAACAACCTTGATAGTGAAGATTGCTTTGAAGTGAAAATTCCTAATTTAAAAGTTTCAATTGGTTGGTTTGATAGTAGTGTTTCTTTTGGAGAACCTGGATTTGAGGACAGAGAAACTATTGCAAATGGTTTGCAAGTAGCGGCTCAAAGTGGTTTTACAGGTGTGGCGTTACAGCCTAATGCATTCCCTGTAATCGATAATCAATCACAAGTCTATTTTGTACAGCAAAAAGCAGCGCACTCGGCAACAAATTTATACCCAATTGGGGCTTTAACAAAGAATAGTGAAGGAAATGATTTAGCAGAATTGTTTGATATGAAAAATGCTGGAGCAATTGCATTTGGAGATTATAATTCAAGTATTTCAAATGCTAATTTGTTCAAAATTGGATTGCAGTATGTTCAGGATTTTGATGGTTTGCTCCTTTCATTTTGTCAGGATGATAAAATCAAAGGAAGTGGAATTGCCAATGAAGGAATTGTATCGACACGATTAGGCCTGAAAGGTATTCCAAACTTAGCTGAAGAATTGATTGTCGCTCGTAATCTATTTTTGTTGGAATATACAGGTGGAAAACTGCACATACCTACTGTTTCAACAGCCAAATCAGTGGCTTTAATTAAAGAAGCAAAACAAAAAGGATTGCACGTTACTTGTAGCGTTTCTGTACATCATTTAACTTTAACAGATGAGATGCTCTCCACTTTTGATACACGATATAAAGTTTCTCCTCCACTCAGAAATGAAGCGGACAGACTGGCTTTGATTGCTGGAGTTTTGGATCACACAATCGATTGTATTACTTCAGATCATAATCCGATAGATATCGAACATAAAAAAATGGAATTTGATCTTGCAAAAAATGGAACCATCGGATTAGAAAGTGCTTTTGGAGCATTGTTGACGGTGTTACCCGTTGAAGTGATAGTTCAAAAACTAATAGCAGCTCGTGGAGTATTCAGTCTTCAACAACCTGAAATTAAAGAAGGTGCCGAAGCCAATCTTACCCTGTTTACGACCGATAACAAATGGATTTTTTCTAAAGAATCGATTTTGTCAAAATCAAAAAACAGTGCGTTTTTAGGTTGTGAAATGAATGGAAATGTGGTTGGAATTTTCAATAATGATCAATTAGTCATCAATGGATAAGCAAATTGTTAGCGAGGGTAAATCAGCAGCAATCACCAGTTATATTTTAATTGTGGGTGTATTGATTGCTTTATCTATGAATTCAGAAAATAAAAATCCATTTGCTTCTTTTCATATCCGACAAGGATTTGGACTTACCCTTACTTTTATTTCTTTAGGACTTGTAATTAGTCATTTTGAGAGTATTATGGTGGCGGCTCCTATGTGGGTTTTTATTTCAGTTTTGACTATTTATGGCATATTTACTGCTGCAAAAGGAGATGTAACCCCTTTGCCATTAGTTGGGAAATGGTTTCAAAAATGGTTTCATTTTTTATAAAAAGAAGATATGAGTTTACATTATTTGATACGAGAGCCTAAGATAAAATTAGATGCACATCCACTTTTGTTATTGCTTCATGGATATGGCAGTAATGAAGAGGATCTCTTTTCTTTTGCGCAAGAATTACCAGAAGAATATTATGTAGTTTCAGCGCGGGCTCCTTATGATTTAATGTACGGTAGTTATGCGTGGTATGCTATTAATTTTGATGCCGATGAAAATAAGTTTTCAGATACAGTTCAAGCCCAACAATCGAGAGATTTGATTGCTGTTTTTATCGACGAACTTCTTGAAAAGTACCCTATTGATGCAAAAAGTGTAACTTTAGTTGGTTTTAGTCAAGGGGCTATATTAAGTTATGCCATCGGATTGTCTTATCCACAAAAAATTGCCCGAATTGCTGCGTTTAGTGGATACTTTAATGCAGAAATTGCTGTTCCCAATTTTGAGCAAAAAGAAGTGTCAAAACTTGCCATTTTTGCTTCGCACGGAACCGTAGATCAAGTAGTACCTTTTGAATGGGGACAGAAAGCAAAACAACTTCTTTCTGGTTATGGTGTTCTGGTAGATTTTCATTCCTATCCTATTGGACACGGCATATCACCACAAAACTTTTTTGATTTTAAAAACTGGTTGAATTCAACTAAGTAGTAGTTGTTTAAAAAAACAAAATAGCTTTAAATGAAAAATATATTTAGCTTATTTCTTTTCTATATCTCAGTTAGTTCTTTTTGCCAGACTTTTACGAATGATAAGTGCCTAATTAGTGGAACTTGGCAAGAAAGAACAAATGAAGTGAGTTCAATTTATCATGATACTTATACATTTCTGCCAAATAATAAATTTGAATTCAAACCAACAGGATATAATGGTTTGAATAGAATAATTAAAATTACGGGTACATACAAAATTGAAGAAAATCAGATACTATTCAAGATTCAATCTGTAACTGAATTAGTAGGTGGCAAAATTCAAAGGAGTATGGTGACAACTTTATCTGATTCCTGGGAAATTGATGGTGGCAAATTAGTAACCAAAAATGTTAATATAATCGAGCAAAATGCTAATTTCAATTTTTGCAAAACCAATAATGATAAACTGAATTGCATTGAAATAGATGATAAAACCTATTTTAAACTTCCTGAATAATTTTTTCTTAAATTAATGCCCTTCTTCTTGGTCGCTTCCAGTTACTTTAGAGCCGATAATTCCATCTCCTTTGTACAGTTCTTCAGTGCCATTTTTTAACACATATCCGTTTTGTCCCACCAATACATAGTCTTTATACGACCACGTTTTGTCTTCTGCTGTTTTGGTTAGCACTACCGACTCTTCATTTGGTAAAAACACCTCGGCTTGATCTCCATCTTCATTGAAAAGGACGTAAGCGCAAAGTACCATGTCTTCGTTGGCTTGATCTTTCGCAGGATTTAATTGGATTCCTGTAAAGATTTTCACACATTCTTTGTTTACTTTAGACCAAGTATACCCCGCAGAAGCTAGGCATCCATTTTCATCTTGATCAGCACCAACCATAGTGGTGTCTTTTACTTTTTGTGTAGTTTCATTTGGATCGGTTTCGGTGTCATCAATGGGTTTACATGCAATTATTGCTAATGATAACAGGAAAAATACACTTATTTTTTTCATTGCTGTTGGTGCTTTCAAATAGGGTTAATATTGTTCTTTAGGATAAATAAAAGTGTCGGTCACTTTAAATTCAATGCTTTTGTCTTCATTTACAAAGTATTTGATGACAACATCTCCCCAAAGTTCACCATTGCTAAAATCGGCTATTATCCAACGGTGGTTTAGAATTTTTATTTTATTGATAATGAATTTTTGAGCTCCTGTTTTTTCTTGACCCGTATAAGGATTCCCCTCTGCTAGGTCGTTAAAAGCCAATAAGTCATTCGTAACTTTTGTATGGATTTCATTATAATCAAATTGTTCGAAATAATCTTGCGAACGCTGATTTTGAAGTAATGAAAAGTAGTTGGCGTCATACATTTGATCGTTCAAATTTTGTAGTTGTGCCTTTAGTGATTTTATCGTTTTTTCTGATTTTTGTTGCTCATTAGACAGTGCTTTACTGTAATAAGAATAAGTAAAAATTAAAAAAAGTCCCGTTAATATGAATAAATATAAATATAATTGTTTTTTCATTTTATAAAGTAATTTCTAAATTATCGTAGGCAATATAGACATTCTTAGGTAGGTTTTTTTCTACTTCTTCATGAAAACCCAAATGATGACTAATGTGAGTTAGATAGGTTTTTTTTGGTTGAACCAAAGTTACAAAATCTAATGCTTCTTGCAAATTAAAATGTGAGTGGTGCGATTCTTCTCGTAAGGCATTGATAACCAAAACATCTAAGTTGTCTAATTTTTTGATTTCAGCTGCTTCAATGTGTTTGATGTCTGTAAGATACGCAAATTTTCGGATGCGGAACCCAAATACTTGAAGCGAACCATGGTACGCATTAATAGGGATAATGGATTCTTCTTTGATAGAAAATGGAACATCGTTTTTTATTTCTATAGGCGCAACGGAAGGTGCCCCAGGATATCTGTTTTCAGTTTCAAATACATAGTCGAAACGTCTTTTTAAATTGGTGATGACTCTTTCGTGGGCATAAATGGGAAGTGCACCTTGCATAAAATTAAACGGGCGTATGTCATCAATACCAGCGGTATGATCGGCGTGTTCATGTGTGAATAAAATGCCGTCAATGTGCTTGCAGGTACTGGTTAGCATCTGTTGTCTAAAATCGGGGCCACAATCAATTACAACTGAAAAATTCGTATCATGGATCCAAACAGAAACACGTAATCGTTTGTCTTTGAAGTCTGTGCTTGAACAAACAGGATGATTACTTCCAATTACCGGAATGCCCTGTGAGGTTCCTGTTCCTAAAAAATAGACCTTCATTTTGTTTACTATTTGATTTTATTTTTGATGAAAGTTGACGCAACTTCATATTAATACAAAAATAGCATTAATTATCTTTTGTTAGACTGCCTAATTTATTAACTTTGTATATTATTAGAAATTATGGGAAAATCAGGTTTAGATATTCAATTAAAAGGAGATAAAGAAATCCAGCAAATTCCGTCTATTAAAGACAAAGCGTTGCGCATAAATTTGAACGAACATATTTATGGAACTTTTGCTGAAATTGGTGCCGGACAAGAAACCGTAAGGCATTTTTTTAGATCTGGAGGTTCTTCAGGAACTATTGCTAAAGCAATGTCGGCCTATGATAAAGACTTTTCAGATGCTATTTATGGCATCGAAGAAGACGGAAGGTATGTAACCGAGAGTCGTTTGAAGAAAATGCTAACTCATGAAGTGGAATTGATTGAACGCAGACTTGATCGATCCAAACATCCCAATAAAATGTTTTTTAGTTATGCAAATACGGTGGCAACAATCGATTTTGCAAAACAATTTAAAGGACATGGCTGGGTTGGAATTAAATACCAAATTGAACCCGATGAGGATTATAATGAAATCATCATCCACATCCGATTCAAAGAAACAGATGCCCGTTTGCAACAAGAAACCTTAGGTATTTTGGGTGTGAACTTGATTTATGGGGCTTTTTATAAATACAATGATCCTAAAAAATTACTTCGATATTTATATGATCATTTAGACAAAGATCAATTAGAAATTGATACCATTAACTTTTCTGGACCACGATTTGCCAATGTAGACAACCGTTTAATGAGTCTTCAATTGGTTAAAAATGGGATGACCGATGCCGTGATGTTCTCACCTGAAGGTAAAAACATTCTGCCGGCAGCTGTGCTTTATAAGAAAAACATCTTGGCATTACGAGGTAGTTTCCGACCAGTAACTACCGTGAATATGGACATGTACGAGAAATCGTTGAAAATGTTCCTTGAAGAGAATAAGGTTGAAAAAGAAAATACATTTGTGGTTTTTGAAATCACGCTTTCTAATCTTCGTTCAGAAGGGGAAATCGACGAAAGAGACTTTATGGATAGGGCAGAGTTGCTTTGTTCTTTAGGACAAACGGTAATGATTTCTAACTTCCAAGAATATTATAAAGTAGTTGAATATTTTTCTGCTTATTCTAAAGCCAGAATGGGATTAGTGATGGGTGTGAATAATTTAGTTGATATTTTTGACGAAAAATACTACCGTCATTTGAGCGGAGGAATATTGGAAGCATTTGGAAAATTATTCTACAGAGATTTAAAAGTATATTTATATCCGATGTTGGATGAATTTAAAGAGGTTATTGATTCTGAAAACCTAAAAGTACATCCAAGAATGAAAGAGTTGTATAAGTTCTTTAAATTTAACGGAAAAGTGATTGATGTTGTGGATTATGAAAAGAAAAACCTCGAGATTTTTTCTCGTGAAGTTTTGAAAATGATTACTCATGGCAAACCAGGTTGGGAAAGTATGTTGCCTGATGGTACCGCAAATCTCATAAAAGAACACCGCCTTTTTGGATACGATCCAAACAAAGTTTTAGAAGAAGTATAAAAAGAGAAACCTCAATTGAAATCCAATTGAGGTTTTTTTTTGATTCGAAATGAGCCTGTTTATTTTAATATTTGAGCAGCGTGTGCTTTGGTTTTTACCTCGGTAATCACTTCTTCAATAGTGCCTTTTTCATCGATTACAAAGGTGGTTCTGTGGATGCCATCGTACTCTTTTCCCATGAATTTTTTTGGTCCCCACACCCCAAATGCTTGAATAACCTCTTTGTTTTCATCAGCTAGTAGCGGAAATGGAAAATCATATTTTTCTTTGAATTTACCTTGCGCTTTCTGGTTATCCGCACTTACGCCAAGTAGGGCATAATTGTTTTTTTGGAAAGCATCAAAATGATTGCTAAGATCACAGGCTTCTGCAGTACAACCTGGTGTATTTGCTTTTGGATAGAAAAAAACAACTAATTTTTTTCCGGCATAATCACTTAATTTGTGCGTGTTGCCATCTTGATCTAGCCCTGAAAAGGCGGGAGCTTTATCTCCTATTTTTAATGTTGTCATAAGATTCGTATTAGATTGTATTTGTCAATAAAATTAACTTATTTTACATTATAAAATTACAATAATGACTAAAAAAGAGCGTGTAACATTTGTTATAAATACGTTAAAAGAATTATACCCCACGATTCCGATTCCGTTGGATCATAAAGATCCTTATACTTTGCTGATTGCTGTATTGTTATCGGCACAGTGTACAGATGTTCGTGTAAATCAAATTACGCCCCTTTTATTCGCAAAGGCGGATAACCCTTTTGATATGGTTAAAATGACGGTTGAGGAAATCAAAGAAATCATTCGGCCGTGTGGACTTTCACCCATGAAGTCAAAAGGAATTCATGGTTTGTCTCACATTTTAATTGATCAATATGATGGAGAGGTTCCTCAGAGTTTTGAAGCTTTGGAAGCTTTGCCAGCCGTGGGACATAAAACGGCTAGTGTGGTTATGAGTCAGGCGTTTGGTGTACCAGCGTTTCCGGTTGATACGCACATCCATCGATTGATGTACCGTTGGAATTTGAGTTCAGGAAAGAATGTGATACAAACAGAACGTGATGCCAAATTGCTGTTTCCAGAATCGATTTGGAATGATTTACACTTGCAAATTATTTGGTATGGTCGTGAGTATTCACCTGCACGAGGATGGGATCTTGAAAAAGATATTATTACCCAAACAGTAGGAAGAAAAGATATTATAAAAGAATATAACAAACAAAAATCCCGATAATTTCGGGATTTTTTGATTTTTTAGTTGGCAATAAATTCTATTTTTCTACCTTTTACAGTAATGTAATTTAAGGCTTTTGAATAATTTAAAATAAAATGTATTGTTTCTTTTTTGGGTAAGCTAGGTGCATTTACCGTTGCATTTTTAGAGTAAAGTTTTGCCATATAATGAATACAAATAATTGATATCATTACTAACGCATCTCTTCCTCAATTATTGCATTAAGAAGTTAAAATAATATTATTTTTTTCTATTATTTTTCTCATATTAATTACAGCATATCTCATCCTTCCAAGAGCAGTATTGATGCTTACTCCCGTAATTTCAGAAATTTCTTTGAAACTTAAATCTTGATAAATGCGCATCATCAAGACTTCTTTTTGGTCGTCTGGAAGTTCTAGGATTAGTTTCTGTACATCTTTTTCGATGACATCAGAAATGAGGAGACTTTCAATTGTTGGTGACGAGTCGGTTAAGATATTAAATATAGAAAATTCTTCGGTTTCACGAAGCATTGGCATTTTCTTGTTTTTACGATAATGATCTACAATTAAATTATGTGCAATTCGCATTACCCAAGGTAAAAATTTACCCTCTTCGTTGTACGAATTGGACTTTAAAGTTTTAATCACTTTTATAAATGTGTCTTGAAAAACATCATCGGCTAAGTCTCTATCAGCTAATTTCGAATAAATAAATCCGTAAATTTTTGATTGATGTCTGTGGATTAATACCGATAGCGCGTTTTCATCGCCAGCAATATAATTCGTTACCAATAAAGCGTCAGGGGTGTGAATAGTAGCCATAAAAATACCTTTTAGTGTGTGAATAATTCTAAATAATGTAATCTAAAAAGTAATTTTTTGTATAGGCTATTTTGTTTTTTGAGTGTTAATTATAGCCAAATATAACATAATAAAATGTTATAAAACAAACAAAATATTAAATTTTAACATTTTTAGTACAATAAAATAGGTTTTACATGGTTTTTTCTAACAAAAAAACTGACTTTATACGAGATAAAGTCAGTTTTAGTAATGAGATATTTTTTATTTATTGATATACTTTTATGTAATCAATTTCAAACTTTTGTGGGAAAATAGATTGATCAATTTCGTGTCCGCCAAAATTACCTCCTACCGCTGCATTTACAATAATGTAAAACGGCTGATTGAAGGGCCAAGTGTTTTCATTTTTTGGTTCGGGTTGAAAGGTATACACTTCTTTATTATCGATCAAAAAAACGATTTTATCTTTAGTCCAATCAATAGCATATAGGTGAAAACCTTCTTCTATGTTAGGTACAGTTGTTTTTTTAGTATTGATGGTGTTACCGTGGCTATCTTGTGTGTGCAATGATGTATATGCAACATGAGGTTCTCTTCCTACATATTCTAATATATCTATTTCGCCACATTTGGGCCATCCTATTTGTTTGATGTTGGATCCCAACATCCAAAAGGCAGGCCATATTCCTTGACCTACTGGTAGTTTAGCTCTAGCTTCAATTCGGCCGTACTGAAACTCTTTCTTTTTTGCCGTTGTGATACGGGTCGAAGTGTAGTTTTCATTTTCTTTTTTTATTTCGATAGATAACAATCCGTTTGAAATCGTATGGTTCGAATTGGTATAAATTTGTTTTTCATTATTTCCCCAACCGCATATATCTGGGCAACCATTACCTAATTCATAATTCCAAATGGTTTCATTAAGTTCGGTGCCATCAAAATTTTCTTCCCAAATTAGTTTTCGTTCTTGAGCGAATGAAAATAACGAAGAAAATAGGAGTAGGGTAGCGAGATGTTTTGTCATTGTATTAATTAAATTCAAATTTTGCTTCTAATACTTCTTGAGAATTACCTCCGATATAAACTTTAAAATCCCCTTTCTCAGCTTCCCAAATTTTATTGGCAGTGAAAAACTCTATGGTTTTTTCAGTAATTTTAAACGTTACTGTTTTGGTTTCATAGGGGTTTAATTCGATCATTTTGAAGTCTTTTAATTCTTTCACAGGTCTTGTAATACTTCCAAATAAATCTTGAATATATAATTGGACTACTTCTTTACCTTTTACATTACTGTTGTTTTTTACTTTTACAGAAACGATGATTTCGCCATTTTTTGTAAACGATGTTTTGTTTAGTTGTAAGTTTCCGTATTCAAATTTAGAATAGCTTAAACCGTATCCAAAAGGAAATTGGGGTGATGTTTTTTCATCAATATAGTGCGTCCAAAACACGCTTTCAGGATCGTTTGTAGAAGGTCTTCCTGTACTCATATGGTTGTAATATAAGGGAAGTTGACCTACACTTCTTGGGAATGTAACCGGTAGTTTACCACTTGGGTTATAATCGCCATATAGCACTTCTGCAATTGCATTTCCACTTTGAGTACCTAGTTGCCATGCTTCAACAATAGCTGGGATATTTTTGGCAGCCCAAGGAATAGCAAGAGGTCTACCATTGGTAAGCACCAGAACAATATTCGGATTCACTTTATATACTTCTTCTAATAGTTCTTGTTGAACACCAGGTAATCCAATTTCCGAGCGGCTTCTACCTTCACCTGATTGCAACCCGTGTTCACCTAAAACCATTACCACTACATCTGCATTTTTCGCTGCTTCTATGGCAGCTGCAAATTCTGATTTATCCGTTGTATTGATCTTCGTTTCTTTTACAAATAGGGTCGTGCCAATGGCAACATCGGCTCCTTTTTTATATGTTAGTTGATTCCCATTGTATTTTTGTAATCCTTCTAAGACAGATACTGCTGAATTATCATCTGCTGCAATGCGCCAGTTGCCTAATGGGCTCGTTTTATCATTAGCTAAAGCTCCAATCAAAGCGATTTTTTGACCTGATTTCTTAAGAGGCAATAGGTTGTTGTCGTTTTTCAATAGGACAATTGATTTTTTTGCCATATCTAAAACGCCCTCTTGAAATTCTTTTTTACCAACTGTTGCAAGTTCTACTTCTTCATTGCAATATTTGTAAGGATTTTCAAATAAGCCCATTTCGAATTTCATTCTTAAAATGCGTTTTGCGGCATCATCAATGGTAGCTTCTTTTACTTTTCCTTCTTTTACCAAAGAGGCTAAATGTTCAACATATAAATAGGATTCCATATCCATATCCGATCCTGCATTAATAGCATATTCGGCGGCTTGTTTTCCGTCTTTAGCATATCCGTGCGGAATCATTTCGGCAATAGAACCCCAGTCTGAAACTACAAATCCTTTAAAATTCCATTCTTTCTTTAAGAGGTCTCTTTGCAAATAAGCATTACCTGTTGCAGGAATTCCATTTACAATATTAAACGAATTCATGAATGTTTTCACATCTGCTTCGATACAAGCTTTGAAAGGAGGTAAGATGTTGTTTTGAAGTTCAAATTCGCTAAAATCTACCGTATTATAATCTCTTCCTGCTTCAGCATAACCATAACCTGCGAAATGTTTGGCGCAAGCCATGATCTTTTTGGTTGAATTAAAATCAGTTCCTTGAAATCCACGAACTCTTGCAAAAGCAATTTTGCTGCCTAGATACGGATCTTCACCTGCACCTTCCATTACACGTCCCCAACGGGCATCTCTTGAAATGTCGACCATCGGAGCAAATGTCCAGTTGATTCCTACAGCTGCTGATTCTTCGGCGGCAATTGCTGCCGAATTTTCAATTGCTTCCAAATCCCAACTTGCTGCTTCAGCAAGCGGAATTGGGCTAATTGTTTTTAGACCGTGAATGACATCAAATCCAAACAATAATGGAATGCCTAGACGTGTTTCTTCAACGGCTATTTTTTGGATTTTTTTTACATTTTTAACCCCTTTAATGTTAAGCATTGATCCAACAAGACCTTTTTTTAGATGCTCATATTTAATTGCTGCGGCTCCTTCTTTTGGATCGGGACCTGTTACGTCCCAAAATCCGTTGTATTGATTGAGCTGCCCTATTTTCTCTTCTAAAGTCATCAAGTTTAATAATGAATCTACTTTTTGATCAATTGAAGTTACAGCATGTGTTTTACCAACGTTTGTTTGGGTAGCACATCCTATCGAAATAAGAATTAAAAGGGTGAAAAATATGTTACTGACTTTCATTTTATATATTTTAAAAACTAAGAATTATTGATAAACTCTTACAAAATCTACTTCCATGCTAGATTGGCTAAACGCCGGATCGATTGCTCCACCGAAATTTCCGCCCATAGCTACGTTTAATATGATAAAGAAATTATTATTGAAAGGTACATTTCCGTTATTGATGAACGAATGAAACAATACATTGTCCACATAAAATTTGATAGAATTTGGGGTCCAAACTGCTTTGTATGTTTTAAATCCAGTAGAAACTCCCGGGAAAACTGATGAGTTTGTGTTTGCATTTCCACCTGAATTGTTCGGATAATGTAACGATCCATGGATACGATTAGGTTCGTTTCCTTTGTGTTCCATGATGTCAATTTCACCACAAGCTGGCCAGCTAGCTGTAGTTATATTAGATCCAAGCATCCAAATTGCAGGCCATGTTCCACCACCCACAGGTAGTTTAGCACGTACTTCAATTTTACCGTATTTAAAATCAAATTTCCCCTGTGTTTTTAAACGAGCAGAAGTATAGTTTGAACCTCCTTGAGCTTGTGCTTTAGCAGTAATTTTCAGACTACCACCTTGTACAATAGAGTTACTAGCAGAGTTGGTGTAGTATTGCGCTTCGTTATTTCCCCATCCGCCAGCGCCAGTATCATAACCCCATTTTGCAGGGTCTGGAGCACCGTCTGTATTGAATTCATCCGACCATACTAAATTTGTATAATCTGCAATTGGATCTTGAACGGGAGGTACTGAAGTAAAGATATGGTACCAAGCTAAGCCTGTATTATTTCCTTGTAATACACGAACGACCATTCTGTTATCTGTAATGGACAGAATTTCATATGAATTACTTCCTACATAATACCCCATAAAACCATTGTCTGAAAAGTTCATAACGGTTCCTCTTGTTTGTCCCGGAACATTATTCGCTTTAACCAATGACTCAGATGGAGCTAATGATACGTTTTTTTGACCTGATGTGTCATACGAATAACAATAATCATATCCGGCAGTACCGTTAGCTACACCTTGATACGAAGCATTGAAATAGGTACTTCCATTGTTGTTCAATTCAAATTTCAATTGGTTGTTTACTTTTGAAAATTTAAGTACATTTTGATACAAACAGCTGCTTTCAGGAGTTCCTAATTTTTCCCATGGCTGAGCCATATAGTAGTAAGCAAAATAATTTTGTTCTGCATTGGTTGTATTCGGACCAACACCTAAGTGTCCGATTTCGGTTGCAGAAAAATACCAATTTTTACTTGTTCCACCTGTTAAATAACCTACTGCTTCATCATCTGTAAAATTACTAAGTACTTCAACTTCTATGTTTTTGGTCGTTGAAACACCCCCTTTTCCAGAAGCAATAACTGTAACTGTAAAGGTATTTACACCATTTTGAGTATATCTTTTTTCAAAAATTCCACTTGGCGCATTTTGACTTGTACCATCACCAAAAATGTATTTGAATGAAATAGCATGGTCGGCTGTAGCTGTAAATCGAACCAATCCAGAACCATCACCAAAAGGTTCTGCAGTAGACTGTCCTACAATAGTCGCCGTTACTTGTAAGTTGCTAGGAGTTTCGATTGCTCCAAAACTAGCTTCATCTGCCTGACAATTAATTAGAATAAAAGGCAGTATCATGAAGAGGATACTTTTGAATATATTATTTTTCATAGTTTTCATATTTTTTGTCTGCTATTAATTAGATTGTTTGATGTCGTCAAAATAGTAAGTTGCTCCATTTCCTGCATTTCCGAATGCAAAAAACACCACCACTCTTTGGTACGTATTTGTTAGACTAATTCCTGTAAAATCGAAGGTTATTTCTTGCCAACCATTTGCTAATGTAATGTTTGCATCTTTTTCAATATTGATGTTGGCATTAGCTAAATTTTCAAGTTTCATTTTGGCAATAATACCCGATTGAGGTGACCAAACTTTCATTTTGATTTTTTTCAATGTGGTAAAATTAATCGGATTGGTTAGTTCAATAAACGAACCTCCCCAAGTTTGAGCTCCTACCGATTTAGTTGATGATCCCACTTTTGAAGATGTATTGATTCCGTTTGCATTCGTATTGTTTGCCACCACGGTATTCGCCCCACCAAAATTAGTAAACGAATAAGGCAAAGTTGCTGATTCAAAATCCAATGGAAGTCCAATAATTACCGGAATGGTTACGGTAACATTTTGGGTGTATTCTGTGGTTGCCACTCCACCCGTAACTGCTACAACTTTAATTGTGTAGGTGCCTGGATTTGCGTAGGTATGTGAAATGGTTTCTCCTTCACTGAATGAAACTGCAGTATCTGGAGTAGTTTCACCAAAGTAGGCTTTAAAACCAGTCTCAAAATTGGCTGTAGCCTGAACGGTTACTCCTAAACTATTCGTTGGAATAGGGGTGATAGTAGCTACTAAATTGGTTGGAGCAAAAAACGTTACATTTAAGGGTATTGTTTTTTCAGCTGTTTTACCATTAAGTGTTGTACCTACCACTTTCACTTGGAAAGTTCCTTCAAGATACGTGTGTTCTATGGTTTCACCAGCATTTAATGTTGCAGGAGTAGTCGTTGCATCACCAAAATAAATGTTGAATTGGGTAAACCCTTCACCTGATGGCGCAATAGTTACTTTACCCGAATTATCTTGCTTGATTGTTAAGGTAGCATCTATGTTAGTAGGTGCCTGAATCGTGTCTAAATTGATTTCTTCATTCTCTTGTGTACATGACACCAATAGAGAAGATAGAAATAGTGCTAGAAATGCTATACTTTTTTTCATAATATTCATGTATTAATATCCAGGGTTTTGTTGCCAGTTTCCGTTAGAAAATTGAATTTCTTCAAATGGAATTGGGAAAATTTCATTTTTATTTGTTGTAAAACCAGTAATTTTTTCAGCTGCTTTACCTGTTCGAACTAAGTCAAAAAAGCGGTGTCCTTCTCCCATTAATTCTACTCTTCGCTCTTTCCAAATGAAGTCGGTTAATGCCGTTCCGGTTGCCGTGATGTCGTGGTTAGTGTCTCCAAAAGCTCTACGGCGCACTAAATTCAAGTACTCTTTAGCTTTGATATCATTACCGCTTCTGTTGTGCGCTTCAGCAGCCATCAACAATACATCAGCATATCGAATTGAACGGTAATTATTTGGATTGGTCAAATTTTGATCTCCAATATTGGTATCGCCTTTACGCGCTAAATATTTTCTATTGTCAAAACCAGTATGTTT
>ERZ650308.464-NODE-464-length-21904-cov-5.929470_pt1 | contig 21904 bp, 19 predicted proteins | sample MGYA00376244_ERZ650308 | MGnify/ENA primary metagenome ERZ650308 (study PRJEB26733, sample SAMN07839295) | wastewater metagenome | biome: small river; feature: stream; material: water | place: USA: North Carolina | collected 2016-04-26 ... | reverse complement strand
TTACCACAAACAGAATTACAAATAGGCTTAGATGACAATTATAAAACTGCTTCAACAGGTAGTAATCCTAAAATGTTTTGGGCTGATTTTCCTGCTGGAACTTACAATAGTGTTTATGTAAGACATAAAAGTGATAGTAAATCTTATCAATGTTGGGGACAAATAACTCTAATTTAATATGACACTACCTATAAATTTATCTTTTGTATTTAATATTAACTATCCTTCTGGTACAATACTTTTATTAGAGTTATTGGATAGTACCAATATTGCAAAAAAATCTTTTGTAACAAATTTTTCTGGTAATGCCTATACTTATACGTGGGTAACAGATGATATAGGGTTATCAACAGGCAACTATAAAGTAAGAGCTACTTTCCAAAATGGTACTTGTGTAGGAACATCAATAAATTCTAACAATTTTACTATCACTACAAATGGAGCTTTACAAAAAGTTTCTGTTTATGACTTTCCATTAGAATCTGTTTACAATACAAGTTATAACCCTAATACCAAGTTTGGTACATTTACTGTAAATAATAGTGTGTTGGTATATGACCCTGGTTCAGAAGCAATTGGTAGTAAATTTTCAACAAGTTTTGTTCCAACTAATTCTGGTTTTTCTCATTCTACTTTAAGGTCTTATGGTATTACAGGAGGGCAAAATGCAGCGAATACTGCTGCATGGGTAGCTTTACCAAAAAATAAAAAAGCATTTGAACAAAATGCTGATGCTGATGTATTTGTAACTTCTGAATCAGGAGAAACAAAACCTAATTGGTATTCTGATGCTGGTTGTATTTCTGGTTGTGGAACTGGTTGCGATGGAAATCCATTTGTAAATGAAGATGCAGCATTAAATACATTGATAACTCAATTTGTAGAAGCAGATATTGTAAGTTTTGATACAGAATATTTTTGGACATTACCTCCTGATTCACATATTCTTGGTAAAAGAAATTGTTTTGAAAATGGTAAATATAAATTAGCAATAAATGGTGGAACTGACCCTTATTATTCACTTATATCAGATATAGATTTTGTTACAGAATATAAATTAGCTTGGGTTGATTATTGGAAAAGGTATATTGGATTACTAAAAGCTAAATGTGTCGGTAATAAAATGGCTTGGTATGGTACAGGTTCTAAATTAGGAGCTGCACATTTGCAAAGTTACCCTGATACAATAATGTTTGATGGTCAATCTCATTGGTGGTGGACTCATCCAGGAAATTCTACTTCTTTAATAAAACAATCTTTAGATTATCAAGGAGGTTTTGATACTTATATTGCTGAATACAGTTCTCCAATAGACCCTTCTAGTACAGTTCACATTACAAATTTGTTATCTGTTGTAGAATCACTTAGATTTACAGATGGCAATACAAAAAGATTAGTTCATTTTAAACCATTTAGAGAAAATGTAATTGGTCAAGAATCAGGTAATTGTACAGATTGTCAATTTGCTTCTGCTTCAAAACAAGTTGCACAATCTATGATTTACAGTTTGTTTTTTACAGGTTCTCATGGTTGGTTATGGGGAACTACTTTTAAAGTAGAATTTAATCCTGCATTGGATTATGTAATGGAAGCAAGAAAAGTTTGTTCTGATTTAAACTTCTTAATAACTGGTACTGAGCAGTTTATAGTACCTGAAATAAGTATTAATAATGGTGCATCATGGATTGGAGATGCAACTAATTGGAGTAATTCAATGAATCCAACTAATCCAAATAAATACAATGCTCATACAATATTAAATTCTAATGGAAATATTCCTATTGTAAGAGCTATTACTAATGGAAATAATTTTGCTATATTTGCAACAACATCAGGAACAACCACTACACAAGATATTCTTTTTAGAATACCTAAGACAACAGGTGGTTATTTTCAAAGTGCATTAACTGTTACAAATAAAGCAGAAGTATATAAAGGTTTAAACTTAATTTAAAAACATGGCAACCGCTAATATTACAATTTCAGGTGGAGCAGCACCTTTTATTCTGCAAATTAGAGAAGCAGGTGATGCAACAACTGTAAACAGACTAAATCCTAATAACAACCCTTATAATACTACAAGTATTACTGCAACCTATGATACAATTCCTGATGGTCAACCACATACTTATATTATAAGTGTAAAAAATCCTAATGCAAGTACTGTTTGTGCAACCGATATTAAGACTATTTCAGATGTTACTTGTCCTTGTGTTACCGTACCAAGTTTATCTGTAACTTCTAATGTAGTTGATTCACTAAATCCTTTTTTGATTATTACTCCTACAATTTCAAATGGTCACTTGATTATAGTAACTGTTAAAAATTCAGGAGGCAATGTTATTTTTACACAAACAGTAACTTCTGGTTCAGTAATCAATGTACCTGTTCCAGGACAAGATGCTACATATTCAGTAATTGCTGCCGATGCAACCTATCCTGAATGTTTAAATACTGATACTGAATCTGTTGATATACCAACTCCAACTTGTACTTTAAATATTACTGTAGGAGCAACTTCTTGTTAATAAAAAATGTTATATACTAAGTTAAGAAATATTGCTACAGGAGCTACTAATGGGGTTGTGTTTGATAAGAACACTAACCCCTTATCTCTTTATGGTCAGACAATGGTTATTAACTCATTGTCTGAAACAGTAGAAGTATCTCATTATCAAACTGCTACATTTTCTTTTGGTGGAACTCATAGAAGTTTTGCTGGTAGATTAAGAGTAAATAATTTATCTCCTGTTAATGCTGGATTTGGTTCTGTAAGTTTAAATAGACAAGATACTAACAATGCCTATTTAACTGCAACTGGTTTATTTACTTTAAATAATAGTACAGGAGAATTTACTTATGGTTATACTGGAACAGGAGTTGCATTAAATCAGATTGGATTTAGTTTAGGTAGTGATTTAAAAACAGTACCTTATGTAGCAGGTGATGAAATAACATTTGACCAATTTGATTTTAATGCTGGAACTGCTTCTGGAAATCCATTTTATTTACACCCAAATATCTCTTTTAATTTAAGAGATGGTGGACATAATACAGCAAATCCAGCTACTGCAAGAGGTAGAGAATATGGTATTCCATACTTTCCAATCAATAATGGTTCATATCCAGGTACAGTTGATATGAATAGGTTTTTAAATACTTCATTTTTAGGTACAACAAATTTAGTTGCTGCTGCAAATCCTGTTATATTAAATACAGATGTTTGGAAGATTAAATTGTATGCTGATAAACATGAGTTTCTTATAAACAATGTTTTAAAATCTACTACTGACTATAAAGTATCTTATACTTTTCATAAAGTAGATAATAGTAATACTGAAATTACAGATTATACTGCAACAAATGTTTCTGTTTCAGGTAGTCAATTTATTTCAGTTAATCCTGTTGTAAGTTTTGCTGGATTATCTCCTGGTAAATATAGATTAAGAGTTTATAATCAGGAAGGTATTGCAGCTTTTACAAGTAGAGATTTCTTTTTTATTATTAATACTTCTGCTCCAACTTGTACATTTAATATAACAAGTAATATTACTCCAGTAAATATTTCTGTAAAAGCACTTGGAGATAATACAGAAAGGTTTTTAGGGCAAACTGGTACTAATCCCATTGTTGCTACTTATAGACCTGTTACAGGTCAAGGTAATGTTTGTTATAAAATTACTGTAACTGACCCAGGTGGTATTTGTGCAACAAGTATTACTACAACCTGTCCTCCTGATAAACCTTGTGTTATTAGTACAGGAGGTGATTTGTTAAAAACAAAAGTTTATGCAGATAATGGTGATGAAGCAGTTTATGCTTCTATTGTAAATAATGCTGATGCAATTCCTACAATTACATTTGATGGTGGAATTACTTGGGATGGAACAATGCAGGTTGTAGATTCTAATGGAGTAATTATAGTTCAAGGTGTTTTTGCAGGAGCTTATTACAATAATGGTGGAACTTATTTTGAAATAAACAATAAAGAAATAAGGATTTTCTCTGATGATTATCCTGATTTTCCAGAAGTAGGAAGAACATTCTTTATTAGAATTGTAAATCAAACTAATAAAAACTGTTACTTAGAATATCCTTTTGTTATACCTCCTTTTGATTGTCCTCCTCCTTCTAATACAGTATGGACAATTACACAACCTGCTTGTAATACAAATGCAGGAGCTACAACAATAAGTATTCCTGCTTTATTTGGTAGTCAAACAGAAGTGTTGTTTGAATTAAATAATCAAACAGATTTTAATGGTAATAATGCAAGTTATAACTTAGCAAATAGTCCTTACTGGAATAATACTACAAAAGTATTAGTATTACCTTATAACTTATTTGTTCCTAATTCTACTAATACAATTCATTTAAGAAGATTAGGTACAGGTAACTGTTATTATGATTATACAGGTAGTTTTGTAGTTCCTGATTGTGGTAATCCTCCTACTGCCAATTTTAAATTGTTACAACCGATTTGTGTTGATAATGCTGTTGGTAATGTTTTTTTATCATTAACTAATCTAAATCCATCAACTAACATTAAAGTAGTATATTGCTATAATGATACAGGAACTTCTTTTAATTGTAATAAAACTCAATTTACACCAGATTTTACTGTAAATAGTTCAGGAGCAATATTACAAATACCTCCTCCAATTTCATTGACAAGTAATCTTATTGTTCGGTTGTATAGTGATGGTGGAATGTTAGAAAAAGTATTTGTTGTTAATAGACCATCACAACTTTGTCAAGAATGTTATAATCCTTTCTTTGGGTATAGCTTATCTGATAACGTTTTAAGTGTAAATATTTTTATTAGTCAAAATTATTCTGCTAATGCAAAAGTATTATTAACAGTAAAAGATTCTAATAATATTACAATTTATGAACAGTTAAGACCAAGAGGTCATGTTTCAATATCTTTACCAAAAGGGGATACTTATACTGTTTCTGTGGCAATGGAAAATTTATTAACTTGTAATAGTTCACAAGAAGTAAAATATAAACCTACAAATGAAATTCTTGAATGCGATAAATTGTATTACAATACCCCATTCTCTTTATATTACTATGTATTTTCTACTCAAGAAAATATTTTAGTTAAAACTTTTACTCCAATAGAACTTGGAGGAGTAGGTGGAACTATTCACGATATTGTTGTTGTAGATAACAAAGTGTATATGGCAATTTCAATTTTAGGAGATATAAAAGTTTATGATTTAATAACAGGAACAATAACTCAGCTTGGTAATTATTTACCTTCTGTAAGTTTAGGTTTAAAAAATAAAAATACTTTAATTACAACAGGTCACGATAGACAATATGAAGGGTTTAATTTAGATGGTTATTATGATGGTTTATGGGAAATAAATCTCACAACAACTCAAGGTACTTTTGTTAGAGCATTGCCTTCTAATGTAAAACGAGTTCAAGGAGATATTGTTTATATAAAAAAGACAAATTCCATATTATTTACTTTTACAGATAGGGGTAATTCAAGTCGTATTACTAATTTAGAGTATGGAACTTTTAATGTATTAAACGATATACTTTTACCTGTAGGGGATTATTTTGCTATTTTTAAATATTTAGATAATTACTATACAGTACAAGCTCAAACAAGTAATGTTTATAAGTTAAACTTTCAAAATAATACTGCTGTAAAAGACAACTCTTTTAAAATTTATGGAGAACCTTTTAGTATTCCATTGAGTAAATTTGTACAAGGAGCTGCTCAACAAAACGAATGTGAAAATATTGATGCTTGTATTCATCCAACTTACAAAGTTAATATTGAACAATCTACTTGTTCTGGCTTAATTGCTTCTAATGCAACAGTTACTATTACAGAAGCTTTAAATGCAAATAAAGTAAAATATTGTCAAGGAGATTCGTTTACTTGTGATAATCTAACTTGTTCTGGAGGAGCTACAATAGTATCTGGTTCTGCAATTTTAAGTATTCCACCCCCACCAGCAGGTGTTTCACAACCTTATGTAATTAGGGTTTACAATACTATTAATGGTGATTGTGATTGTTATACAGATACTAAGATTGTATTATTGAATAAAGGCTGTGATATTTCAGGAGCAATTTCTGTGGCTAATGCTGATTTTCAGTTTTATTTTAATAATTCAATTGCAAGTACTATTTGTGGTGAAGAAAATACTTATAACAATCTTTTTGATTTTTATGTTAAATGTACTACTGCTGGTATGCTAGAAAATACACAACAATCAAGTTATCTACCAACATACAATAGATACATACCTACAAATGTTCCAATTCCTAATGCTTTTGTAGCATCAGGATTAACCTATTCTTGTGGTGGTAATCAAGTCTTAAACAGTGTTATGAACTCTGCTTTTGTAAGATTTGGGTTTAATACTACAAGATTAAGAAATGCTTATCCAGCAATAAACGTATTTACATTTGATGTTTATGCAAGAAAAACTAAAAATCAATCTGGTACTTATACAAATATTATTAGACCTCTTGTAAACACTTTTACTGAAACCACAACGATTACTCAAAATCCTCCTATAAACTTTGTAGATTTTGGTAGAAATCCAGGAGACCCTGGAACAAATTTACCAATTGCGGATGTAATTTATTCTGGTAGTACTTTTGCAAAAATAGGGACGTTGACATATAATAAATCAGCTAATACTTTTACTTTTACTCCATAATGAAAACAATTGAAACGTTTTACAGAACACCTTTTATTGATGAATTAGTAAAAGGTTTTACCTTTGAAAGGTTTAAAAACAATCAGTGGGTAGAAATTACTATTACTCAAGATTTAACAGAGTACCAGACTGAATTGTATCAAGAGTTAATTGCAACAGAAAAAATTAGAGTAGCTTATCAAAAAGAGGTTGAAGAATCAGTAGAAACAGAAACTGTTAATTGGTATAATAGTATTTTTACTAAAATAATAAATTGGTTTAAAACATTAAATACAAATCAATTTAAAATGTTTTATTCTGCAATATTTTCAGTAGCTTTTTTATTATTATTCTTTTCTTGTATTCATTTACTTAATTATATTGATGTTAGGTGGGGTTCAACAGCAGAAGGACAAGTAATGCCAACAGGTATTAAATTATTACAGTTAATAGTCTATGTGTTGGGGATTCATAGTGGTGGAGTAACAATTGCAAAAATTGTTGATTGGACAAGTAGTAATTTTCTTTCTTATGTATATGAAAATCCATATCTGAAAGGAGAGCATTATGATAAATATACAGATGTTAATAATTTAACAGATTTAACCTCCAGAAGAAGATTAGCATGGCACGACAAAAGATTTTATACTTTTTATTTTGTATCAATTTCGTTAGTTACAGTAATTCTGTCACTCAAAATGTACCTTCAGGTAAATTAGAGTGTGCAACAGATGTATTAAAAAAGTTTTATTTAAAACATAATTATACGTACGAAAAAACAAATAAAAATGATAATCTCTTAGTTCAAGAAATAAACAAGTTTGTTTATCAAGACCCAAGAGCAGCTTATTGTGGTTCTGCTATATATTACATAGTTACCAAATCAGGTTATGAAATAGAGATACCAAAAGTTAAAAGTCCTGTTGCAAGAAATTGGGGATTGTATGGAGAAGTAGTTTGGAGTAATTATTCTGGTTGGAAATCTACCCAAAGAAAACCTAATTGTGATGAAATATTTGTAGTTTTATTTACTTGGAATGGACGCAATCATTGTGGTTTGTTACTTGAATCTCATGGAGGTTTAAATTTAATTACAGGAGAAGGAAATACATCAGATAGTAAAGTTAGAAATGTACAGTATCTTTATTATGATAACACAAAAGAAAAAAGAAAAGATGTGTTTATTCCTTATAAAAAAAATCAAGGATTTTTTGCTGCAAAAGAAAGATACAATACAGCAGGATTAGTTAAGATTATCAAATACAAAGTAAAAAAACATGCTAGTTAGAGAGTTTATATCAAATGTTAGAAATGAATTAAACAATGTGGTTTTAGATACTACACTGTCAGATAGATATATTTTTAATAAAGGTATTTATTACTCTGATTTATTGATTAAAAGAGAAGCTGATTCAAGAAGAATTTGGCAAAATACTAAATACTTTAAGACAATAGATTGTTTTAAATTAGAAGTAGCTACTCCTGAACAATGTGTTAATATTAGAATACCTAATTGTAAAGTGTACTCTAGGTCAGTTGAGAAAATGCCACCTTTTTATGGTAGTATTTATGGAGATATGATACAAGTATTAAGTATTGATGAATCAGAAAAGTTTATTCAGACAACACCTGAGAATTATAAGAATATTGTAAATAGAGAATTTCAAGCTAAAACTAATTATTATTGGTTTAAGAATGATTACTTAATAATTCCAGGTTATATTAAAGCTGTTAATATTAAAGGATTATTTAAAACATTTACAATAGATTCTTGTAAAGGGATTTTATGGTCTGAATTAGGTATGCCTGATTGGTTGACATCTGATATAATGTCTTTGGTAATAAAAGATATTGCTAATTACAATTTAAGAATTGTAAAAGATAATGACCCTAACAAAAATGTAAATGACAAAACCTGAAAATAGAGAATTTGTTAGATTGAAACCAGAAGAATTTAATGATAAGTATAGTAAAGAATTATTAGATGCTGTTATTGAAACTTCTACTTTATTTATTGTAGAACAAGTGATTAAAGGTAGAATCTTTTATACTCCTTTTCCACAGCTTAAAAGCATCTTTACAGTAACACAACAAAGAACTTCTACAAATAAAGCATTTGATATGATAGCTTTTTGTAAAGAAGGTAAAGAAAAAAGATTTCATAATTTACATACTTTTGGAGCATTTGCTAAAACTTATTTTACTTTAAGAAATCCTCAAAAGAAAAGTAGTAAAGTAGCAATTATACCTAATTTAAGAAAGTTTAAAGCTAATAGATGGGTATTAAAAAGACCATTAGCAAAAGAAATAAGAAAGAATGGTATTGACCAATACTTAGATTTTAATGTATTTAAAAAGTTTATCTACTAATGAATTACAAATCATCAGATTATTTAATTTCAAGAATTAAAGATTCATTAAATTCATTTGATTCTGCTGGAGTCATTGATGAAGGTAGATACTATTTTTGGATTAAAGAAGTATTAAAAAAATTAGGTAGGTCTGTATATGTGGAAAAATCTGTATTACAAACAGTTAAGAATAATAAGGTAAGAGTTCCATTTGATTTTATGGGACTTTATTCTGTTTTTAGATGTACTGCCGTAAATACAGAACAAACAAGAAAAAATCTACAATTCACTACTTTTGAGTATATTACAGAAGAATGTAAAAAAGAGTTTAAATCTGACTGTTGTAATGAATTACAATTTCATTTTGCAAATGAAGGAACTTTAATAACAACAAAGCATTATGTACAAGATAAAGTATTTACAGACAATTATAAATTCATAGGATTTTTAAGACCTTCTGATAGGGTTAGAAAAGATTGTGATGAAGACTGTTTTAACATGCAGTCTTATGTTGATGAATTTGATTTTGATTCAAAAAACTTTTACTTTAATTTTACAGATGATAAAGTAATTATATCTTATACAGCATTTCCTTATGATGAAGATGGTTATCCATTCATTCCAGATGAAGTTAAGATAGAAAAAGTAATAGAGCATTATTTATTCTACAAACAATTTGAGTATTTCTACCTAAATAACATAGGAAATGATGCTCAGGCAAAGATGCAATTATACATGCAGTTGTATGATAGAAGTTTAAAAGAAGCTCTTAATTTTGTTAAATTACCAACTTACCAAGATTCTATGGATGCTTGGAGAAGAAATAAGAATAAATTTAGTTATTTAGAACTATTAAGAAATGGAGCAACAGGTATCAATACCAACAATAGGAATGATGAAAGATTCAGACAATATTCGTCTGGATTCCCAACATTACCTGCACGCCGTTAATGCTACCATTGAAAATTTTGATGGTAATACACCAAGTTTACAAAATGATTATTCTAATTTATTAGGAACTACTTTAAATGAAGATATTGTAGGATTCCTTTTTATTGCTGAAAAAAATACTACATTAGTATTTACTACTTCTTCAATTGTGTTGGTAAAAGATAAAGTTTTCTCTGATGCTTATTTAGAGAATACAAGACTTGAAACAATAACACAATCTCCAATTTTAGATTTTACTGTATTAGTTAATTCTGCTTGTTTTAAGTTTAGTAAAGAGCATTTACTTAAAATTAAATACAAAATAACAGACTGTACACTAAATCTATATTTCAGTGATGGTCATAATCCAGATAAACACATTACATTTGATTATGACAGTAATTTTAATTTAACAGTTACTAAAGATTACTTGATTAGTACACAAGATAATTGTGATACTATTTATAGTGATGTAATTGACTGTAATAAGATTTTATTTTATCCTGAAATAAGCTATCCTTGTATAACAGTTCAAGATGATATTTCTGGTAATTTAATAGCAGGTGTTTATGAAATATTTACTTGTTATGCTACCAGTAAAGGAACTCCATTAACTTCTTATCTTAGTAATTCAAATCCTTTTAGTATTTTTTCAAAGACTTTGATTAGCCAAGAAGATTATAATACTAATAAGGGATTTACTATTTCTATTACTGATTTATCAACTACTTATAAATTTTTAAATGTAGTTGTAGGAGAAACTATTAATAACTTTACTACTTATAAACTTATAGCAGTATTACCTGTAACAGGAGCTAATGCTAAAACATCTTATACAGGTAATGAATTAGTACAAGGATTATCAGAACAAGATTTATTTCAAAGATACCCTTATTATGAAACTTCTAATGATATTGAAGTAGGTAATAATTATTTATTCAAGTTAGGTCTTAAAGAATTTGATAAGTTTAATATTCAAAGAATTGCAAATCAAATAGAGTTAGAGGCAATAACTATTAGAGTTAGTAAAGATTTTTATAAAGACCCTAAAAATGTAGTAAACAATAAAAGTTATTTAAGAGATGAAATTTATTCATTTGGTTTTGAATTAATACTTGATAATGGTGAAATTACAGGAGTAGGACATATTCCTGGAAAGATTGCCACAGTAGAAGATTTAAGTCCTGCTAATATTACATTAGATAATGATAAATCTGTACCTAACTGGAAGGTTTACAATACAGCAAAATTAACTTCAAGTCCTCATTTAGATACTTTATGGGAGACATTTGATTTTGCTTATACTGAGTCTGAATCTGATACTTATCCTTTAAACAAAAACATTTGGGGAGATTTATGTGGTAAAAAAGTAAGACATCATAAATTTCCAGATAACTCATTAAGTCATATCCATGATGGACTTAATAACCCTATTAGTAATAGTTATAACAAAACAGATTATTTATTTCCAATGGGAGTAAGAATTAAAAATGCTGCTGATATAATTAGTATTTTAGACCAAGCTGTTGTAGATAAAATTATTACACAAGAGCAAAGAAATAGAATTAGAGGTTATAGATTAGTAAGAGGAAATAGAGCAAACAACAAAACAATTGTAGCAAAAGGATTACTTTATGATGTATGGTCTTATGAGAAACCTATTACCCAAACTGATACTGATTGTGCTAAGACACAAACCTACTATTATCCAAATTATCCATTCAATGATTTGAGGGATGATGTATTGTTATCAGCAAACAATAAACATTATGATTATTCTTGGTTTAAGTTACAATCACAAGGAACTGTACAACAGTCTCCTGCTGTAAAACAACACTTTATAAACACTAAGAAATATACATTTCATTCACCAGATACACATTTTGCACAACCAGAATTAGGTACTACATTAAAAATAGAAACAGAAGAATATGGTGAAGCAAAAGGTTATTTTTCAGAAGCTCAATTACAAGCAGAACAAAAACTACTTAACTATAAACACTATAATTTATCAATTGTTTTAGGTAAGTTTATTGGTTATAATTCTAATGCAAGTTCAGAAAATTCTACTGGAACAGGTCAAGTTATAGGTTCTACTCTTGGTGCTGGTATAGGTTCATTGTTTCCAGGAGGTACTGCTATTGGTGGTACTATTGGAGGATTGATTGGAGGTATTATTGGTGCTGATTCTAAATCATTTGCAAAAACAATTTATCAACAAGCTACATCTTTACATGAAGCAGAGAAAATACTTTTATTATTAAAGTCATTAGGTAAGTATCAAAATTATCAATATCAATATCAAGCTGTTGCTCACTATAATAACTACAAACCAAGTGTTATAGGAAATAAAGTAAGAACAATTGTTAATTCAGCTTATTTACAAGAAGGTAAGCAGACAATAAACAATTTATTCTTTAATAATTCTTTTAGGGAATCTTCTGTATTTTTAGAGTTAAATGAAAAGATAGCTAATCCATCGGTGCAAGATACAAGTAGATTTAACATTAATGGAGAAATTACAAATGTTCCTATTTATGGAGATGTAATTAACAATACTTATACAGTATTATTTCAAACAGGTTATATAAATAAAATCACTTATATTACTCCTGCTGGATTATTTGCAGATTTTGAAGAAGATTTAACACAATGTACAGATTGTGATATGACTTTTGAGATTTGTGCTTCTTCTTATTATGTAGAAGGTACAGGAGTTTTAGTAACTTATAAAGAATTTTGTTCAGGTAATATTATTGGGTATAAAACTACTTCTACTTGTAATTGTAAAAGTGAGGAACATGTATCAAATGTTTCAAGTTATTATGCAAGTATAAAAAGAAATTTACCTAACCCTTACAATAATTTATTTAGTATTCCTTATATTGAAATAGATTCTTGTCCTACTAAATTAGGAGAATCTAAGAATTATTTTAATGGCGATACTTTTATAACTCCATTTGCATTAAAGAGAAAACATTCTTTTTTTAATGCTACTGCATTTCAATTACCAATTGATTCTGATATATTCTATTCAGATTTAGGTAATGTTGCTTATCCTATGTATTACTTTAATACTAAGAAGGTATATGATGATACTGTAATTAACTTTAATAATGATTTGTTGACAAAAATAATGAATAGCTCTACAATACCTATTCAGAATCTTTTGTCATGGTTTACTGGTATTTTTGGAATTAACAAGTATGCTGAAATGGCAGATAGTACTTCTATGTTTTTTACAGCAATGTTAGATTCTTATAATTGGTTAAAACCACCACCATATAACTTAGATTGTACTGAGAAAAATGTAACTTCTGGTTTCAGTTTTAATCCTGTTACAGGTGTAATGTACTTGTATTACTATGGGATTCCACAGTTTTATTGTGAATCAGATGTTAATACACATTATAGATATGCACTGAATACAAAAGAAAAAGATTTCTATCCTAATCAATCTAATTTAGATTATTGGTTACAAGAAAAAAATGTTCCTATACAAGAAGATAATTTCTACTTGTATAACAAGACTTATTCTAAACAAAACAAGGAAGGCTTTCATTACATTAATGACATTAATTTCAAACCAGAAAAAGAATGTAAGGTAGAAAGACCTAATAGGATAATCTATTCTTTACCAGCATCAGAGATTGATGATTCTGATTATAGAGATAATTTCTTGATAAACAAAGCATTAGATTACCATGATTTCTCTTTAACCAATGGTAAAGCTATTGCAATAGATGCAATTGAATCTGATAAAATGCTTGTTAGATTTGAAAATAATACACAAGTATTTTATGCTTACAATACATTACAAACAGACCAACAAACAATTATAGTTGGTAATGGAGGAATCTTTAAAAACAAACCACAGGAGTTTTCTAAAACTACTTTGGGTTATATGGGTTCTCAAAACAAAGCTATTTTAAGTACTGAATTTGGTCATGTGTTTGTTGATGCTAAAAGAGGTTCTGTATTTTTGTTAGGTTTAAATGCAAATGGTATTGATGAGTTGTCTAATAAAATGATGAGTAATTTCTTTAAAGAAAATCTTTCATTTAATTTGTTAGAGTATTTTCCTAATGTAAACATAGACCAACAATACAATCATTTAGGAATACATTTAGGTTATGATAAAAGATACAAAAGATTCTTTTTAACTAAATTAGATTATAGTCCTAAATCAAATACTATTACTGTTAAAGATAATAAATTCTATGAAGGTGAATTAGAAGTATTTTTAACAGATGAAACTTATTTTAATAATTTATCATGGACAGTTAGTTATAACTTCCTAACTAAATCTTGGGTAAGCTTTCATAGTTATACACCAGATTTTTATATTTCAAAGATTGATAATTTTATCACTAATACTGGTAAAACATTATGGGTTCATAATAAAACCAATAAATCTTATCAAGTATATGGTGGTAAACTAAAACCATTTGAAATAGAAATGATTGATAAGTATTCTGTTAAATACAAACAATTACAACATGTAGAATATATTGCAGAAGTTATTAGATACTCATTAGGTAAAAATAAAGTGTTCTTAAATGAATTACCTTTTAATGAAGCTATTGTCTATAATAACTTACAATCTACTGGATTATTAAAGATGTCTTTAATGGATGAAAATAATTTATTTGTAAATAAATCTTATCCAAAAGCTAATGCAGATAACTTAGAAATACTTTCTATTAAAAAAGGGAACACTTATAGAATAAATGATGTTCACAATAATGTAACAACACAGAACTTTGCTATATGGTTGTACAATAAAAACAATATAGATAAAGTATTAAATACAAATAGTTTCTCTTATATTGCACATAATTATTTATTTGACCCTATTGTAGGTGAAATAAACTATGTAATATTAAGAAATACAAACAACTCTCTTTATAAAATTATCTTTAAAGGGTTAATATTTAATGAAAATGGAGGAGTTAGATGATTATGATTTCATCTTAGATGATGACTTGGAAGAATTAGAGGAAGAAGAGGATGACTTGTCTTTATTTGATGAAGATGAGGAAGATACTTATTATAATGATTTGTTTGGTTCATCTATGAAAGAAGTGGATGATGAAGGTAATTATATACCTCAACAATATAGTCCACAACAATATAGTCCTACTACTGGTGGAGGTAATACAGGTGATTTAATTAATGATGTAATCTATAAAGAATCAAGAGGTAATCCTAATGCTGTATCTCCAAAAGGTGCTATGGGTATAATGCAAATTATGCCTGATGGTGCATTAGCTGACTACAATCAAATTAAGAAAACTAAATACTCTAAAAAAGATTTATTTAATCCAGACCTAAATAAAGAAATTGGTACTTGGTATTTACAAGAAAGAATACCTCAAATGTTAAATTCATTTGGTATTCCTGTAAATAGACAAACTGTATTAGCTTCTTACAATGGTGGAATTGGTAGAGTTGTTGACCATTATAAAAAAGGAAAAGCTCTACCAAAAGAAACTCAGAATTATATGCAGCAAGTAGGTGGAGCTATTTCACCTTTAAAAAATAAAGGAATAAGTTACTATAAACATGATTTAGAAAATTTACAACCTACAATAGATAGAGTAAATACTAAAATAGGTTTAAATGCTGATAATGTAAGAATGTCTGATAGTAATGGTGCTTTAAATACAGGAGCAAATATCTTAAGTGATGTTGCTAATATTTATAATAAAACAAGAGGTAAGGTTGCACAAGGTTTGTCAATGGCAACAGATGTTGCATCAGATTTAAGTTCACAAGTACAGGAGGGAATAAAATATAGAAAATATTTACAATCACTAAATGTTGATTTGAATGATTATGTTCCTATTCAACAAAGAATTAATAACACTCAAATACTAATCTAATGCCAGAACCAACAGTTACATTAGAACAATACAATCAGTTATCTCCTGAACAATCTCAAAAAATAATTAGAGGTCTTTTTGAGAATGAATCTAAGTTTGACCCTTTTCAACAAGAAATAATTAGAGGAGATTCTGATAGAAAATCTCTACATTTGTTAATTGAAATGATAGGTTTTTGTACAAAAAGAATGAATGGAGATGTACAAGAAGTTGACTATATTCTTGGAAAAGAAGCTAAGAAAAAAATTGAAACTAAAATGTTTGAAATTATTGAAAGATTATGATACTAACACCAAAGAAATCTACTTGTGAAATGTTTTTTGCAAAGTTGTTTGAAATCTCTGAAACTGCAAAAGCAATTCATTTACAACAAAAATCTAAGAATGGTTTTGTTCACTCTGCAATGGGAGACTTATATAGTCAAGCATCAGATTTAGCTGATAAAATCTATGAAACTTATTGTGGACTATATGGTACTTGTGTAATTAGTTTTAGTAGTAAACCATCTGATACTGAGCCACTTGGCTATGTTAAAGCCTGTTATAATTATATAGATTCTAACAGAAGCATTTTTAAAGAAAGTTTTATTCAAAACAACATTGATGAATTTCAATCTTTATTGGCACACACTATGTATAAACTTCAATATGTACAATGAAAGCACTTTTATTATCTTTGTTGTTAAATACAGCTCCTATTGATACTGCTGTAGTTAGAGTAGATACAGTAGCATTTGTTACTGTTAAGAAAGTTGATAAGTATTACTATGTTAGTTTTAAACATAGAACAGACCAAAATACTAAATTGTTGATAGAAATGATTATGGAAACATTAAAAAACATTTACAAAGAAGAAGATGCTCAACCTATTATTAATAATAAAAAAACTGACTGAGTTCTATAATAGTTATAAACAAGCTATTATAGTTATTGCTGCTGTTATAGGGCTATACTTTCTTAAATCAGGAATAGAATCTTATGTGTTATCTAAACTACAAAGTAAGTATTCTCAAAAGTTAGAACAATTAGAAAAAGATTTAGAAAGAAAAAAAAGAGATAGAGAACAAAATAAAGAATCTATAAATGAAACAGAAAGAGAAATCACTAAATTGGAAATTGAACTTACTAAGCAGGATATTGCCATTGACACTATGTCTATTGGCAACAAACTTATCTTACTCTCAAAGTATCTCAGAGAATGATACTTCTGTTGTTAAGTTAGAATACATAAAAAACAATAGAGTGTTTGTTTCACTTACAGAAGCACAATTAGATTCTATTGTAAAAAAAATTGGTAGAGTTAAAAAGTTACAAGAGATTTTAGATTTAGAAAGAAAGAAGAATCTTTTGTATGTTAAAGATAGTAAAAACTGTGATACTATTGTTAATAATTATGATAACTATAAAGTGTATGTAAAGAAAGAAAACATAGTACAGAATAGACAATTGGAAATAGCTAATAACAAAAATAAGATTTTGTTTATAACTACTTTAATAGGAGCAGCTTATGCAATCTACACTATATTCAAACCTTGATGATGTTATAAAAAAATACAATCATCTATACAAGTCATATTTAAAGTTGAAAAAGCCAAAGAGTTTGAACTCAATGGCTTATCAACTTTTATGCTTAAAATCTAATTACAAAGTAATAACAGGTGAAAATAGTTGTCCATTATGAAAATATTATTATTCATGTTATTACAAATTTCAATTCCTAATGGAACATATTATTCTAAACAGGAAATGGAAACAACTCAAAATTTAATCAGAGTAGTTAAGTACTATTCTGATTATACTGTTTATGCAAGAAGGGAAATTCAAAAGAGAGATTCTATTATTACATATTTAAGGAGAAGACTTAAAGTGAAGACTTTAAAAACTGATTCTTTATCCTACAAGCATAGAATTGAGAAGTAATAGAAAACTCCATTAAACCAAAATTAGTATTAGGCATTGAGGAATAAAGCCAAACTGTTTGTTTAGTTTTACCATATTTTACAAATATTCCACAATGTCCCCAACTTGGTGTCCAGAATTGAATAATGTCACCTGCTTGTAATTTATTAATTGGAATTTCTGTTGCATATTTATTTTTAACTAAGTTATAAACAGCACCTTTCATTCTAGGAGAATTTGCTTCTCTGAGTTGGTAAAAATTAGGATAGACAATATAAATTTCTTTAAGGTCATTTTTTGTGAGTTTAAAGGTTGTAGTATGAGTAATAATAGTATGTAAGGATTTTACACAATTCGACTCATAATAATTAGGAAAATTGTAACTTGTACAAAATTCAATGATTAAATTAAATAATAGTAAGCGCATAACTAAGAAACAATTAGGGGGTTTTTTGAGTAATTTAGTAACACAAAATGCCCCTACAATAGTTCCAAAAATCAATAGTGTTTTGGATAGTTTGTTTAATAGAGAAACAGAATCAAGAAATTTTGTTCCTACTAAGCAACCAAAGGTTAATCCAAAAGACATGAAAGATATTATTGAAAAAAGAAGAGCTTTGTATGGTAATGGTAATGCAGAGTATGATAAATTTGAAGGTATAACTCCTGATTTAAAAGCTTATCAAGAAACATTAAATCCAGAAGAAAAAAGATTATTTAGTAAATACAAAGATTTTTATCATGTTAATGAAGGATTAGATGCTAATGGTAATATAATGAATATTAATGTAAAAAATCCTCAAAGTAAAGATGCTTATGACCCTGACCATGACTATTTTAAAAATGAAGGTTCTTGTAAAGGATTAGGTTGTTATGAATTAATTCTTGATGATAATAGAGATATTATTCCAAAAGATAAAATGAAAATGATAAGAAGAAAGTCTGCTTTAAATTTAGATATTATACCTGAAAACTATGATGGTATTGTAGATGAGTTTGTAAATACAGGAATAGCAAAAAAACTTAAAGATAGAAATGAACCATTTGATATAAAAAAACATTCTAAAATGGTTAATGAAGCTATTGCAAGAGGAGATAAAGTTTTTTGGCAGAAGATATATCAACCAGACAAAAAAGGCTTTATAGCAGGACATTCAGGTTATTTTACACAACCTTATAAGCAAGAAGATGGAAGCCAAAAAGGATTAATTACATTTGCATCAGAACAAGATGGATTAAATGCTAATCATTACTATGATTTTAAACAAGATAAAAGGTCTTTGGATGCAATGGGTATTGCTATAATTCCTAAAAAGAAAAAACAATTAGGTGGTGGAATAGATAATACAAGTGTTGAAAGACCTGTTTCTATTATAGATATTGAAAGAAATAAAAAAGATTTTTATCAAAGACAGTTAGAACAAAATAAAACTTTTCTAAATCCTCAAAAAGATGTTAATCCCAATGCTAAACAAGTTTTTATAGATGAACAGCAAAAAAGGGAAGCTAATAATAGAATTAATAAAAGACAAGATTTAGTAAATAATGTAGCACTTGCAGCAAGTCCTTTAGGGGGTGTATTAAAATCAGATGATAGAAGTAACTTTAAAAGATTTTTTGATGAAAAAACTAAACCTATAAGAGATTTAAGTAGAATGTATTCTGAAACTGCTGAAAAAGGTTATGAAACATTTGATAAAAATTATCCTACGGTTTCAGATAAAGCAAGTGCTATAACTGCTGTTACAAGTTTGTTTCCTCATCCTGCTGTAAAATATCCAAGTATGGGAGCAAATATAATGTTGGATTTATTAAATTTAGAAAATGATGATAATAAAGCTGAATTAGCTGCTGAATTAGCTGCTCTATACTTAAATCAAATTCCGAAATTAGCAGGTAAGAAAATAAATTTAGCTTCACATTTATTAACGGGTGTAACATCTTTAAATTCTGACATATTACCAAAAGATGCAAAAATTAAAAAGTTTCCAAAGAAATGAAACAATCTTATAAAAAATATCAAATAGGTTCTAATGGACAACCACAAGCTATACTTGAAGCAGGAGAAGTTTACAGAGATATGAATGGACAGATAAATAAATTATCTGAAAATACTCCTATACATGATGATTCTGTTTTAGTTACTAATCAAGGTAATAAAGCAGTAAGTAATAATAATGGTGGAATACTTTTATCTAATGTTGATTCTGTATTATCTAATACACATAACAACAGAGAACCAAAAGATAAATCTTATGGAATTGTAGATAGAAAAATTAAAATTAAACCTACTGAAGTAAAAGAACTAAGTAAAATTCTTGATTTGCGAATTGCGAACAAAGGCATTAAGTCTCCTTCTGATTTATTTAATAATATGACAGAAGCAAGAGATAATAAAGCAAAACAATTAGTTAAATTTAAAGCTGGAATTTGGAGTTCAAGAGCAGCACAAAATTCAGAGAAGGCAAATCTTTCACAAGCAGTAACATTACCTGATGATAATTCACTTTATGATGTAGTTTTTGCTTTACAAGAATCTAAAAAACCAATAAAATATTCTACCTCAGATTATCAATATGGAGGAGAAATAATTGAAGGAGATGAATTTGAAGCAGATGATGCTGAAATAGAAGATTTAATTAACCAAGGATATGAGGTAGAATATATTTAACAAAGAACATGAAAAAAATTAGAATAAAAAAATGTCCAACAGGAGGTACAGTTTCAGAGTTAGGTTATTCTGATAATTCTCCATATAGAAATGCTAAATCTTTGAATATTCAAGGTAATAATATTACTATGCAAAATACAGGAAGAAATCTACAATTGATTCCTATGGATGAATATGGTAATATGTTAGATGCTATTGATGCTCCTGCTTATTCAGGTGAGTATAGTTTTCCAGATGCTAAGTCTGTATTAGAAATTCCAAATTATCAAGCGGGTGGACAAGGTAATAGACCTCCAAGAAAGGTTGTAAAATATACAAAACCAATGGAGATTTTTGAAACTTTTGGTAAAGGGACTCCAAATGAAGCCACTATCAAAAGAATTTTTCAATTGAAAAGTGCAGGAATTGTAGATGATAATGAATTAAAATCTTTATTACAAGATGTTTCTATTCCAAAATATAATCAATTAAGAAAAGAATTAGGTATAGATAAAAAAACAAAAAAAGAGTTAGAGCAACTTAATAAAGAATTTAATGATTATCGCTTAAGTTCTACTAATCAAATAGAATCTCAAAGAGTTTTATCTGCACAAGAAAAAGCAAATGTTTATAAACAAGAGCAATTGAAGAAGCAGCAGTATTTAAAAGATGTTGAAACTGCAATCCTAAATAAGGAAAGAGGACAAAAATCTGCTGAAAGAAGAAAGTTAAATAAAAGAAATGAAAGATTTTTACAACCAGCTCCAGTAGAACCTACACCTGTTTTAAAATCTCAAAAAGACGCTCCTCAAAATTTAACTACTTCTTATCCGAGCAATAAAATATTAGTAGATGAAACAGGTAAAATTATTGAAGAACCTATTGATGTAATGGATGAGGTTTTAAAAAGAAAGAAAAATAATTTTACAACAGCAAGACAAAGAGCTTCAGAAGAAACTTCTTTTTTAAATAAAGTTAAAGGAAATTTAGGTAAAATTGCAAATACAGGAAGTAAAGCATTAAAGGGATTAAATTATATAACTGACCCTGTAACAGCTTTTGCAGAAGAAGCCTATGAAGTTGGAGCAAATGTTTTAAGTAAAACAACTCCTTATTTAAGAGGATTAGGTACAGTTGCTACTTTACCATTAACTGTATCAGGTGATACTAATCCAAAGGGTACAAAAAAGTCAAAACCAATAGATTATAATGTTTGGATGGATTTGAAGAAACAAGGTTATAATATGGAATCTATTCCTATTATCCAAGAATCAATTCCAAAAACTAAAAATCCTGTAAAAAAAGAAGTTAATTCTAATTTACCGTTACTTCCTGGTACAATTCGTAGTGATGATTATGAACAACTATTTAATAACTTAGTAAGTCAAAAACCTTTAAGTATGGATATACTTAATGTGAAAAAAGGAGCATTTACAAATAACACACAATTAAAAACTCCTATTACACAAAAGAATCCTGTATTAAGAAGTAAAACTAAGTATCCTATTGTAAATGG
>ERZ650308.463-NODE-463-length-21973-cov-5.902409_pt1 | contig 21973 bp, 22 predicted proteins | sample MGYA00376244_ERZ650308 | MGnify/ENA primary metagenome ERZ650308 (study PRJEB26733, sample SAMN07839295) | wastewater metagenome | biome: small river; feature: stream; material: water | place: USA: North Carolina | collected 2016-04-26 ... | reverse complement strand
CCAAGAAAAGGTATCATGACTCGTTATGCTAAGAAAATGATTAGACCAGAATTCTACGGTAAAATTTACGTTAGCGACTTAGCTACTGTATAATCTAACTTAGAATACAGATAAGAAAGAGGACTTCGGTCCTCTTTTTTTATTATAAGAAGTTTCGTATATTTATTAGAAACAACTAAAAGTTTCAATATGGCTTCAAACCATCACACTGATGAAGTCTTCGCACCTAAGAGAAGACCGAAAAACCCAATTAAGTTCCAACTCCAACTTAATGAAGAACAAAAACAAGCAAAAGCACTTATTATTGATAACCCTGTAGTAGTACTAAAAGGAATGGCAGGTTCAGGTAAAACCTTAGTTGCTGTTCAAGCTGCGCTGGATATGTTATTTAACAAAGAAGTAGGTAAAATAATAATTACAAGACCTACTGTAGCTAAAGAAGATTTAGGTTTCTTACCAGGTGATTTAAAAGAAAAAATGGATCCATGGTTAGCTCCAATCTATCACAATCTATACATGCTGTATGGTAAAGATAAAGTAGATAAAGAATTAGAAAGAGGTAATATTGAAATTGTACCATTTGCTTTTATGAGAGGTAGAACATTTGTTGACTCATTTGTTATAGTAGATGAAGCACAAAACGTTACTCAAGATCAAATGGAAACTGTTTTAGGAAGACTTGGTAAAGGATCTAAAATGGTAATATGTGGAGATTTAGCTCAAATAGATTTAAAAGTAAAAAAAGAGACTGGTTTTTCTTTTCTAACAAGAATTGAAGAACAAGTACAGGGGTTTAGAATCTTTGCTTTAAAACAAAACCACAGACATGAGATTGTATCTCCTATCTTAAAAGTATATCAGGATTTTAGAGATTAGTTTATATTTATAAATAAAACTTATGGCTGCTGGAAATTATTCTTTTACTATAGAACAAGGAACTACTGTTAACTTCGAAATACAATATACAGATGCTAACAGTAATCCTATAAACCTGACAGGATATTCAGGAAAAATGCAAATAAAATCAAATTTTGCAGACGATAATCCTACAACTTATGCTACTCTATCAAGTTCTTTAGCAACTGATGGAACAGGTTTAAATTTTAGTGGAAGTGCAGGAACAAAACCTCCAACAAGCGGCTCTATAGGTATTTATATCTCAGCTGTTTCCTCTTCAGCATTTAATTTCTCAAAAGCTAAGTACGATTTAGAGATAGCATCAGGAAGTGTAGTAACAAGACTTTTGCAAGGAACAATTACTTTAAGTAAAGAAGTAACAAGATAATGTCAATAAACATAAATCCAGATACAACTTCAGTTACTATCTCCGGAACAACTAATACTGTTACCGTTGTAGATACTCCTAATAATGTAAATATCTCAACAACACAGCCAGTAACAAACACAGTTACAATAGCAATACCGGGTCCACAAGGTCCAGTAGGAGTAGGAGTAAGCATTGATACAGGATCATTTGCAACTACAGGTTCAAATGCTTTTATAGGAAATCAAAATATTCAAGGAGATCTTACAATATCAGGATCAGATAATGCAAATAGTGCTCTACGTTTTTTAAGCGGAGCTTCTATTACTACCGTAGGTTCAAACATTGATATGACTGCAGGTCCAGGTGGATGGTCTGAATTAGGATCGAATAATGGACAAAACTATGTTTGGGTTGACGATAATGGACTTAATTTAGTAACAAGCTGGGATAGTAACACTGAAACCTCAGCTTGGAGAATAGCTACAGGATCTCGACAGTTAACAGCTGTAGGAAATCTAAATATGAATGGATATTCTGTTGTTAGTGCAAGTAATTTAGCAACAACAGGTTCAAATACTTTTAAAGGAAATCAAACAATATCCGGTAGCATATACCTTAATAGTGGAAGTACTATTAATTCTACCGGTGCTGATATAACTATTACAGCAGGTGTTGGTAACAATGCAGGAGTAGTGCTATATAATAATGATTCAAGTCAATATTTAGCAGTAGATAGTACCGGGAGTTATGCTAATAAGTTTACAGTAGCAAATAACCTTACAGTAACAGGTCTAACAACTACACAAAATCAAATTGTAACAGGTTCTACAAGAGGAAATATAACAGCATTATCAATTACTTCGAATACAGCTTCAATAGATTTAAGTACAGGAAACTTCTTTACACTGCAGTTAATATCCGGATCAAATACCTATATTAACCCAAGCAACATACTTCCAGGGCAGACAAGTATTTTAACTCTATCAACAACAGGGTCGGCAACAGTGTCTTTCCCAAGCTTTGTTAAACAGCCCTCAGGATCAGCCTACGTACCAACTGCTACAACAGGTGTAGATATATTGACACTTGCATCAATAAATACTTCTTCACTGTACGTTGTTAGTGTTAAAAATATGATATAACATGAATATCATTCCGATTAGTTTCCTACAGCAACAAATAACATACACTCCCTCGACACCGAGTACAGGAAGTATGCGAAACTATCTTTCAGCAGCCGGTCAAGCAGCTTACGACGCTACATCAAACAACTCATGGTTTACTGCTAGTGCTGCTGACTATAATGCAGTGTTGACAGGATTGTCCGGTACAAGTACAGTAGGGATGTCTGCCGCTCAACTTACAGGATCTTTTTCAAGTTTTGTAGGTACATTTGGAACAACACTACCTCAAGCAAATGCTACAGTACCGTCAGGTAGTTATATTATAGGATTTGCTGCGAGAGCATCTTCGGCAACTGTTGGTAGATTCCGGCCTTATGTAGCTACAACGTATAAAGGAGCATACAGCACATTAGGTGCTAATGGTGTTACAGGTTCAGCAACTACAAGTTCTGTCTACTTTTTACTTAAAAACCCTACTTCTGCGCAAGTAACTGCAAGTTATGTTGCTGTAGGTCCTAGAAGAGCAGGAGAAGGAAGCTGGGCAGCTACAGGTACGTGGCCAGCAGGTGGAGGGTATAGTTCTACTATGGGTGCAGGATCGTGGACTAATTTCACCGGAGTATTACCTATTCAGCAATTCCTTATAACAACCTCCCAACCTTAATACGGTTTCTACTTATAAAACCTCTTGCTATTTATATTAAAAAGTAAAGTATGGCCAATATTTCTATATGGAACGGTAGCTCTACCTTCGCAGCCGGACAAACACCATTTGGATTTTATGACAGTGATCCAGAATTTGCAGCAGAAGCAGATAAAGTTGCAAAATTCTGTGCTATCCGCTTGGGATATCCTCTAATGGACGTAGAGTTGCAATCAGGATCTTTTTATGCTTGTTTTGAAGAAGCTGTTACCACTTATGGAAATGAAGTATATCAAGCACAGGCTGTACAGAATTATATAGCATTGGAAGGAGGAGATAATACAACTGCATTAAATGATGCGGTGATTTCACCCTCTCTTCAAAACATTATAAGAATTGCTCAAGGATATGGAACTGAAGCATCAGTAGGAGGAAGTATTACTCGATACAGCGGATCTGTAGATGTGAATCCAAATCAACAGACATACGACCTTAACCAATGGGCATCAGATGAAGGTATTCAAGGAAGAATTGAAATCACAAAAGTATTTTACGAAGCACCTCCTGCTATATTAAGGTATTTCGACCCTTATGCAGGAACAGGAACAGGTATTCAATCGCTTATGGATGCTTTTGACTTCGGATCTTACTCACCAGGGGTAAACTTCTTATTAATGCCTGCTTCTTATGATATCTTAAAAGTACAGGCAATTGAGTTTAACGATCAAATAAGAAGATCAGGATATTCTTTTGAGATAGTAAATAACCATCTAAAACTATTCCCAGTACCAAAAAATGCAGGAAAAATCTGGTTTGAATACTATAAAGTAAAAGAAAAACAGTCTTTAGATGATTCAGCTAATACACCTGGAGGATCTGGAGGATCTATTTCAAATGTATCAAACGTACCTTATGAAAATCCGGTATACGGAAATATAAACTCTATTGGAAGACAGTGGGTTTACAGGTATACTTTAGCTCTAGCAAAAGAGTTATTAGCTTATGTTAGAGGAAAATATACAACAGTTCCAATCCCGGGATCTGAAGCTACATTAAATCAAGGAGATTTACTTGCAGATGCTAGAACAGAAAAAGAAGCTTTAATTACAAATTTAAGAGAGATATTGGAAGCAACTTCTAAGGTAAATCAGTTAGAAAGAAAATCAAACGAATCTAAATTCTTAAACGAAATGCTTAAGGAAGTACCAATGGTATTATACGTAGGATAATGAGATTAATAGAAATAATAAAAGAGGAGAAAGAATTTTCACTTTATCAAGCTTTGATAAGAGTGGGACATACAGAAGATATAACAGCTTCTCAGGTTGCAGATTTTGTTAGAGCTATGCCAGGAGTGACTAGAGTTACTGCAGTAGATTCAAACGAGGATATAAATATTGTTATACTGAAAGTGAAAATACTTACTGCAAAACAAGCTCTACCTGTTTTTGAAAAATTAAAAAAAGATACATTTAGGTTAGTACCTAATATTAAAAAAGTAGACCTTTCAGTTAAATCTATAGAAAAAGTTAGTCGATGATATTCGGAAGTCAAAGAGATTTTAGCCTATTTGTAAATATAAATAGAGAATTACTTTCAGATATAGTAGAGCAAGAAATTCTCTACTATAAATTTTCTTTGGAACAAACCGAAGTAAATATCTATGGAGAAGGAATGGAGAAAGTATACTGGGAACCAGTAAAACTAAACTGTTTAATCACCAGAGGAGATCAGGTATTTAATGTAGACGATTTCGGACCGGACCTTACAAGAGAGTCTTCTTTTGCATTTTTAAGAGAAGATTTAGTATTAGTAAATATTGTACCTGAGGTAGGAGATGTTATACTTTGGCATGAGAATTACTACGAGGTAGATAACACTACAGAGAACCAGTTATTCCTAGGTAAAGACAACGATTATAACTTTACTCAATACGGACCAAACTTCGGAGCATCAGTTTCTATTATATGTCAAGCTCACTTAACAAGAGCAGATAAAGTAGGTATAACAAGAGTAAGAATTTAGTAAATGGCTAAAACAAGAAAACCGATTCCTAAATCACAAGTAGAATTGTCTCAAGAGACAATCACTCCTTATTTAAATCAAGGAAAAGCTCCTGTACCTGCAAATAAAAAAAGAGAGAATCAAAGAACAGTAAAAAATGACGAAGTAAAACAGCTAAATGTAGGATTAAGAGATATTGATTCTGCAATTGTTTATTACTTTGAGAATGTAATAAGACCTTCTGTAATTCAAAACAGTCTAAAAGTAAATGTACCAATTGTGTACGGTTCGCCAGAAAGGTGGGCATCAGTACAGAAGGATGGATACTATAGAGATAAAAACGGAAAAATACAGACTCCATTAATCATGTTCAAAAGAGATTCTGTAACAAAAGATAGGTCTCTGGGAAATAAGATGGATGCAAATAATCCGTTACATTTTGGAGTTTTTGAAAAGAAATATTCTAAAAAAAACATATATGACCAATTTGGATTATTGACAAATAGAATACCGGTAAAAGAACTGTACGGAGTAATTATTCCAGACTACGTTAATATTGTCTACTCTTGTGTTGTATTCACAGAATATGTAGAGCAGATGAATAAGATAGTAGAGAGTATTAATTTTGCATCAGATTCATACTGGGGAGATCCTGAAAGATTTAAGTTTAGAGCTTCAATTGACGATTACACAACTACTACAGAATTGGTACAAGGAGGAGATAGAACAGTAAAAACTTCTTTTACAATTAAGATAGGAGGATATATTGTTCCAGATACAATTAATACTGCTGTAGCAAATCCAAATAAATTCTACTCAAAAGCAGCTTTAAGCTTTAAAATAGAAACAGCAGGCTCAGTAGAGGTATTGAATGCAAGAGCTAGAACATCAGAAGCACAAGCTCCTTCTAGATTTTTCGATACAGCGTTTACAGGAGCAACAGGAGGAGGAACATCAACTGGAACTGCAGGTATGACAGCCGAACAGATAGCATATGTAAGCTTAAGTAATAGTGCTTTAGCAGATACAGTATCAGGTATGGTAGCAACGTTCAATAACCGTACAATTGCAACAGCACCAACAGGATTCACAGTAGGGCAGGAAGATTTTAAAGTATTTATAAACGGTCAATTTATTTCTACAAATTTAAGAACAGTAGCACAATCAGGACCCGACATAACAGTTACATTCCTAGCATTAGAATATCCAGTAGATAATAACGACCAAGTAGTATTGGTAGGAAAATTTAGTTAAGAGAGATGGCATTAATACAGTGGAAACAATTAGATACAGATCTTACCAGTTCAGTTTATACAGGTTCCTTTAACGTTACAGGATCCATTGTACTTAACGGGATTGACTTATCTATTAATCAAAGTATTTTTAGACAAACTGGATCGTACTGGAATACAACTAGAAATGTAGGAATAACAGGATCTTTTCAACTTGCTCTTAATGGAGTGGACCAGTATTTTGCAGTATCAGTTGGAGGACAGGAAAAGGTAAAAGTTAATACGGAAGGAACTTTACAACTAACTCCTCAAAATACAACACCAACAGCAGTATCGGGAGGTATTTTTTATAGTTCTAGTGATGCTTTTTATTTAGGATTTAACAATTAAGGTATATTTATTAATAAAATAAAACAATAAAACATGGCAACTTGGAAAAAGGTCATAGTTAGCGGCTCGGCAGCACATTTACTAAATGTAACAGCCTCTAACTTAACAAATGATAACTTAGTAATAGCAGGTGTAGGAGGAGCTTTAGAAAACAGTGGACTTACTTATAACGGAACCTTATTAAATTTAGGATCTTCACAAGTACAAGCAGCAGGATTCTCAGGATCATTCTCAGGATCATTTCAAGGAGATGGATCAGGATTGACAGGAGTAGTAGCAACAAATCCTAATAGTATTACAAATGGAGAAGGTATTGCACCATTTTCATACAACGGATTAACAGCACAGACAGTAGCGGTATCCGGAGCAGTAGACTTAACCAGTAACGCTATTACAAAGTGGGACAATACTGCAAATAAATTTCAAAACTCCTCTTTAACAGATAACGGTACCGCAATTACAGGTACTACATCAATTCAGTTAACAGGAGCTAGTTCAAATCTTTCAGGATCATTCTCAGGATCATTCCAAGGAGATGGTTCAGGATTAACAGGGATTCCAAGTACTTTAAATATTAATGCAGGTTCAGGAGGTCCTAGCACAGTAAGTTTACAATCACAAACATTAACTATTGCTGGAACTACAAATGAAATAGAAACTTCTGTATCAGGTCAGACAATTACAGTTGGATTACCGAATGATGTTGTTATTGGAAACAACTTAACAGTAACAAATGATCTTATTGTTAACGGTACAGCAACATATATTAATACACAAAACCTTTACGTAGAAGATCCATTCGTACTTTTAGCATCAGGTTCTGCTACTGCAGGAGATGGAGGTATTGTTATAGATAGAGGATCTGATTCTGATGGAAATATTGCCTTTGGATATGATGCAGGAACTGATAGATGGGGATTCCAAAACGGATTAGCAGATAACGTAACGTCTATAAACTTAGCAGACGGAACAGGTACATCAGCAGCATTTGCAGGATTAGTATTCACAGAAGCTTCTCACGGTTCTACAAAACCGACAACTGGGGAGTTTAAACAATTAGGAGCAATCTATACAGCAACAAACGAAGATATTTGGATATATTCATAATAGTTATTAAATAAAAAAGTTATAATGGGATTGATTGATAAAATTAAACCTCAACAAAAACAAGAAGAAGTTGAAGGTTTAACAGTAGAAGAACTAAAGTTCTTACTCTCAAAGTTAAGAACAGCAACATATACAGGACATGAATTTGAAACGTTCTATAACATATGGGTTAAGATTACAAAAGAATTAGAAAATCTAGAAAAATAAACAAGAGCCTTCGGGCTCTTTTTTGTTAGTTGATTCTCAAAAAAATAATTCATAACTTAAAAATAAAATTAATATATGAACTTATTTACAATAGAAAATCTTTCAATAGACGAAATCGCAGTTTTAAGGCAAGCATTAAACGTTATCGAGATCAAAGGATCTTCTGCTCAATTTATTGCCAATCTACAAGTTAAATTGGATAACGAAATACTGCAAATAAAAGAAATGATTGCTCAAGAAGAAAAGAAGAAACAAGCAGGAATTGCTAAAATAGAAAAAGCTTCTAAAGCACAATCATAGCATATTTATATTATATATTATAGACCCTAATGGGAAGTGGGCCGGCAAACCGGTAACCAATCATAATACTACTTAATATGCCAAGTTGGAAAAAAGTCATAACTAGTGGCTCAAATGCTGCTTTAAACTCTCTTACTGTTACAAACGGAATAACAGGTTCTCTATTCGGAACTGCTTCGTGGGCAGTTTCTGCTTCAAATGCTGTAACCGCTTCCTACGCTCTAACATCTTCATACTCGTTTAATCCTACCATATCAGGATCAATCTCACAAGTTGATTACATTGATTTTAATACAGGATCAGCAACACCAGCTTGGAAATCAGGTAGAGTATTTTGGGATAATACAGAACAATCTTTAGCAGTGTACAATTCAGAAGCAGACGTTACTTTAAATGTAGGTCAAGAAAACTGGACTAGAGTTTGGAATGCATCTGGAGGAACAATCAGCAACGGCACCCCAGTAAGAATATCAGGAACACATGGTGATGTCCCACAAGTAGTATTAGCACAATCTGTAGCAGTATCAGGAAGTGCAAATTTAATAAATCAAGTACTTGGAGTAGCGACTCATGATATTGAAGTAAATACTTTTGGATTTATAACCACACAAGGTTTAGTTCATGGATTAAATACAAATGCTTACAATGACGGTGATACTTTATATGTTTCTACAACAGCCGGAGTGTTAACAAACACTCAACCGCCTGCCCCTTTTGAAATTATACCAGTTGGTCAAGTAGTAAAAGCCTCTCCAGGAGGAAGTGGAATTATATACTGTGCTGTACAACAACCAATAGATTTTTCTGATTTAAGTTCTGTTAGAAGAACTGGTATTGATTATGCTGTAGGAGATTTATGGACTTATGTTACAAGCGGTTCAACCAATGTATGGGTCCATGGAAAACAGTTATCGGGTTCATACGGTGTAACAGGGTCTATTAATGCAATAGGAGGTTTTACAGGTTCATTATTTGGGACTTCATCATGGGCTGCAAGTGCTTCAAATGCAGTAAATGCACAAACAGCTTCTTTCGTAACAGCATCAAACGTTTATGGACCATTTGGTTCAAATAGTATAACGAGTGCTTCATTTGCAGTTTCTTCTTCAAGAACAGTAACAGCATCTTTTGCACTAACAGCTTCAGGTATAGGACCTGCTATACTAAGTAATTCAAATAACAACGTACTAACAGCAACAGGAGGTTCTACTATTCAAGGTGAATCAAATTTAATATTTGATGGAAATACCCTTCAAGTTAGAGGAAGCGTAATACAGGGAAGTTCAAATAATACTATAACAGGAGGACAAGCACATGCCGAAGGAGGAGATACAGCTGCAAATGGAGACTACTCACATGCTGAAGGAAGATTTACACTAGCACAAGGAAACTCAGCACACAGTGAAGGAAATTATACTACAGCATCAGGAAACTACTCACATGCTGAAGGGTTTAGTACAGTAGCTTCAGGAGACTATTCCCATGCAGAAGGAAACAGCACAGTAGCATCAGGACTATACCAATCGGTAGTAGGACAATACAACATATCATCATCGGCACCATCTGCTTTTATACTAGGAAACGGAACAGCAAATGGTTCAAGAAGTAATTTAGTATTTGCATCAGGATCACAGGTACAGATAACAGGATCATTCAACGTGAACGGTAATGTACTTATAACAGGTTCTGCAACAATAGGATCAAGTTCATTAGGAGCAAGTGAAAACACTCTAACTTTAGGACCATCTCCAGCAGGAGGAACAGGAGAAGGAGGTCAATTAGGATTAAATGCAGTAGGAGGTATCTACACATCAGCTTCCTTTATAGACAACTATCAGAATCAAGTTAGAATATTAAAAGGAACAAATGCAAGTAGTACAGGATTAGTAGCACAATGGAACCTACAGACCCTTCAAATGCAACTTCCAGCGTACAATAGTCCAACAGCTCAACCAGGAACTGTATCAGGACTACTAGCTTTTGATACTAGTGGAAATATTATAACAACTACTACAGGATCAGGCGGTGGCGGTGTTACTATTAATAACAATGTTGACAACTATATTGTAACAGCAACTGGAACTGCTAATACATTAAATGGTGAATCAGGTTTACAGTATAACGGAACATCACTGGCAGTAACTGGACAAGTAACAGCTAGTGGAGCCATTATATCTACTGCAAATGGTGCAATGTACTTTAGAGGAGGTGATGATGCTGAATTTTGGGATATAAACGTAGCTAATACAGTAGGTATATATGGTCAACAAAACTCAGGTAGCGCAGGTATAAAATTAGGAAGTTCAGGACCAACATTATTTGGTTCAGCTAGTAGGTTTGGAATAGGTACAACAACTCCAACTTTAGGAACTCTAGAGGTAAATGGAAATGTTTGGGCAAATTCTTTTACAGGATCTTTATTTGGAACTGCTTCTTGGGCAAATAATGCAACAAATGCAACTAACGTAGGGATAACAAACAATACATCTACTGCAGCAGACTATTTCATAACATTTGTAGGAAGTCAATCAGGCAATAATGCTCTAAATGTAGATGACGCCAGATTATCTTATAGACCTAGTACAAACACATTGACAGTCGATAACTTAGCAGGTAATGCATCAACAGCTACAACAGCAGCAACTGCTTCTTTTGTAACAGGATCAAATGTATTTGGGCCATTTGGATCAAATAGTATTACTTCAGCTTCATTTGCTGTATCAAGTTCAAGAGCAGTAAGTGCTTCATTTGCAACCAGTGCTTCTTACGCAGTAACAGCTTCTTACGCTCTAACAGCAGGATCTGTAACAGGAGGTATAACAGGAACAGGAACAACAAACTATGTATCTAAATTTACAGGAACTTCAACATTAGGAAACAGTTTAATATACGATAATGGTACTAACGTAGGTATTGGTACTACAAGTCCTTCATATAAAACTGATATAGTAGGTAATTTAAGATTTACAACAGGGTACTTAAATTCTAATGATTATTTTGAAAAAGTATTTGCTAACGGTATAACCTTTCCAAATGGAACAGCTAATTTAGCAGCTGATATAAGATTAGGGAATTTAGCTTTTTGGGGATATATAGAAGTAGAGATAACAAGTACCTTTGGAAATCAAAATTCATCTGGTAAATTAACAAAAATTTTTGCTGTTGGTACAGTTGCTAACAACAATATTTATACAAATTCATCAAGAGTAGTAGATGCTCTAGGTACTATAAGCAGTAATATAGCAATTGGAGACATGGCTTGGGATGCCACTAATACGACTTACATAATCCCAATCTCTCACATAGTATCTTCAGGTAATAACTATACAGTTAGAGTTAGGATGTTTACAGATAATCAAGGAGCAAAACCTGTCTTTGATGCGATAACACTAAGTTCGACATACACTTTAACTGCCTTATCTCAGCAATACCCATACTATAATGATCGGCTAGGTATAGGGAAGTCTACCCCAAGTACTATTTTAGACGTAAGTGGTTCAACTACAATTACAGGCTCGCTTTCAGTAAAAGGAAGCGAATACATATCAGGTTCACTTTACGTAACTTCATCAGGAGCTACTATAGGTCAATTTGTAGGAACTCAAAACGGATATGCAGAATTCTCAGTAAGAAATACATCAACAGGAGTATCAGCTTCTGGGGATATAGCAGTATATGCAAATGACGGTACCCCTACAAATAACTACATTGATATGGGTATCAACAATAGTGGACTAACATCTTCGTTTTACTACGGAGGATTAGAGTTAGGAGATGCTCATGATGCTTATTTATTTAACGTAGGAGGTAATTTAAAGGTAGGAAATGGAACTTCGACTTCTCCATCACAATCTCTATACTTATTTTCAAATCCAACTGGAACACCTGACCTAACAATAACAGGAAGTAAAGTAGGTATAGGCACAACTACACCATCTTTTAAATTAGATGTATTAGGAAGTGATGCTTCAATAAATGGAGTAAGAGTGGGTAGAGGAGGAGGAAATCTTACTACTAATACAGTAGTAGGTTCAGGATCTTTAGCTTCAAATACTTCAGGACAGTACAACGTAGGTGTAGGAACTGATACCTTAAAAATCTCAACGGGAGGGTACAATAACACAGCTGTAGGATATGGAGCCTTATACACAACTGCTGGAAGTAGTAATACAGCACTAGGATTTTATGCAGGATATAGTAATAACGGAAGTAATAATATATTAATAGGATGTGGATTAGATGGTAAACCTGATAGCACTTCCTTTACAGGATATAATACACTGAGTATAGGAAAAGACTCATCAGATACAACAGGACTTCCTCATATCTGGGCACCTGATGCTACAGTAATAGGTAGCGGAGATAATGACCCAATACTTACAATAGATCCAAGTGTATACTCAGCATTTTTCTTAGAATATGTACTAGATGATACAAGTGGTACTTTAAGATCAGGAACTATAAAAGGAGTTTTTAAAAGTGATATGAGTAATATACAATGGACCGAAGTAGATGTACTTACTATAGGAAGTTTATCATTAGCAACATTTTCAGTAGTAGATAATGGAAGTTATAAACTTGAAGTTAAATTAAATAATCAAACAGGAGGTACATTATACGTTAATTATACATCAAGATTACTTTTAAGACAATTATAATAATTTAAGAATACAGAAATATGCCAGCAGCAGGACCAACGACTACATGGAACCCGACACCAGACAGAGTGAATCATTCAACCAAAGGTTGGACCTCTAAAACATTATTCACATACCAGTGGTATGGTGAGGGAAGTGCGACATTAGAAGTACCTTCAGGTGAAGATATACTCAGTGTTGTAATAGTTAACGGAAAGAATTATAGAGGGTCTAATATATTACCACCTTACTACTTTGCAGAAGATAATTACGAAACAGCCGGTAGAGGGTATAAAATAACCCTATACTACCAGTATTACCTTGATGGAAGTAACACAGGAATAGGAATAGGAATGTATGAACCAACAGCACCTAGTCTTTACTACACTGAAAGACAGATAGCAACAGCGACTGATAATGGTTACCAACAAATAAAAGGCCAATTCTACTGCACTTCTTTTTACGATCCCGGTAATTCTACTCCATTTTTTCAAGTAAACGGTGAACTTATGTTTTCAGATAAAGAAAACTACGGACTTAATAATGTATATGTACTTCCGTACTATAATAATGGTTTCACTATAGACGGAGGAGTTGGTATAGAATATGAATTTCAAGTCTTTAATGCTAGTGATAGTGGTAATAGTATTTATGTAAATTATTTAACAATAGAAGAAGTAAGTTAAAACTAAGTAAATTAAACAATATGATAAATTACACATGGACATTTCCGGCATTTGATTGTATAATCGATGAAGAAGGATTACAAAAAGTAGTAACAACAGTACATTGGATATTAACAGGTACTGATGAAGACAACATATCAGCAACAGTATATGGTGCTCAAGCTGTAGGACAGCCAAACCCTGAAGCTTTCACTCCATTCCCAGACTTATCTGAAGAACAGGTAATAGGATGGATGGAAGCTACTATGGATACAGAAACTATGCAAGAGAATTTAGCAAACCAGATCAACTTAATTAAAAATCCGGTAACAGAGACTCTAACTGCCCCTTGGGGAAGTTCAGTAACAGGTAGCTTGTAATTGTGAAAAAAATTAGTTATATTAAAATAGAATTTATAAGATGGAAAAACAAATACAGGTAAAAGAAGAATACCTAGAAAAACTTAACTCAATAAAAGAGAAAGGAAATTTAGCAGTAATTGAACTAGGTCAAATTGAATTAACAAAACTTCAATTAGAACAGAGAACACAGAATGTTAAGCAGTTTCTAAATGAAATACATCAGGAAGAAACCGAACTAACACAGCTTCTTCAAGAAGAATATGGTACAGGGGTTTTAAATTTAGAGAACGGTACTTTTACACCACAGGAATAACTAGAAGATAAGGAGGGTTTCGACTCTCCTTCTCTATTTATTAGAGAAAATAGACCGTACTTCTTTAAAATGGTTTATGAAAATCACAAGATATTTATAATAAATTAAAATCTAATAAAACAAAACATGGCAGAATCAATTATTTCTCCAGGAGTGTTAACAAGAGAAAATGATATTTCTTTTGTACAACCAGCACCAGTGCAGGCTGGAGCAGCATTCGTTGGACCAACAGTAAAAGGACCAGATAATCAGCCTACAATCGTAACTTCTTATAATGATTATGTAAGAAAGTTTGGAGAGACATTCACATCAGGTTCTACTAATTATGAATTCCTTACTTCACTTGCAGTTAAGAATTACTTCTCACAAGGAGGAAATACAGCTTTAATTACAAGAGTTGTATCTGGATCGTACACTGCAGCAAGCAATACATTTATTTCAGCTTCAGCAAAAGGAAGTACTGAACCGTTTACATTAGCTACTTTAGGTAAAGGTACATTGTATAATAATGCAGCAGGAAGATTTTCTGCAACAGCAAGTAATGCAGGATATAACAATACAGATGGATCGTTAGTATCGGGTTCAGCAGATAACTTACGATGGGAAATCCAAAACGTAAACAGTGGATCAGGTACATTTACTTTACTTGTAAGAAGAGGAGATGATAATACAAATAACCCAGTTATTCTAGAAACATTTACAAATCTTTCATTAGATCCAAACTCTCCTAATTATATTGAAGCAGTAATTGGTAACCAGTATTCTACAGTAGGTACAGACGGTTCAACTTCATATGTATACAAAGCAGGAACTTATCCAAACAGATCTAACTACGTTAGAGTAAGTGCAGTAAATTTAACTACACCTAACTACTTGTCAACTAATGGAATTTCTGTGAATACAGATGCAGGTAATACTTCTTATTCTGCTTCGTTACCTATAACAACTTCGGGATCATTCTACAATGCCACAGGAGCGGTTAAATCAGGAGCTGCTTATTTTGAAACTTTAGGAACAAGCGGTACAGATGCACAAGGATTAGTGGGAGATAATTATTCAACAGCTTTATCTCTTTTAGCAAATACAGATGAATATCAATTCAATATCATCTCAACACCAGGATTAATCTACAAAGGAAGTCAAGCACAAGGTACAAACTATAATGCAGGACAAATTATAAGTCAAGTAGTTTCTTTAGCAGAGAACAGAGGAGACTGTATTGCAGTAGTAGATTTAGTTCCAACAGGTTCTCTTGTATCTGATGTAACAGGACAAGCAGCAGGAATTAATAGCTCATATGCAGCAACTTACTGGCCTTGGATACAAGTTCAATCAGCTACAGGTAAAAACCATTACGTACCAGCAGGAACAGTAATTCCAGGAGTATATGCATTCACAGATAATGCTACAGCACCTTGGTTTGCACCAGCAGGACTTGTAAGAGGAGGAATTCCAGGAGTAATTCAAGCAGAAAGAAAATTAACAAAAGGAGATAGAGATAATCTTTACTTAGGAAAAGTAAATCCAATTGCTACATTCCCAGGAACAGGTATTTCAATTATGGGACAAAAAACTCTTCAAACAAAAGCTTCAGCTTTAGATAGAGTAAATGTTAGAAGATTGTTAATTGAACTTAAGAAATTTATTGGTGATCAAGCTAAAAACTTGGTATTTGAACAGAATACTATTGCAACTAGAAATAGATTCTTAGCGACAGTAAATCCATACTTAGAATCAGTAGTACAAAGACAAGGTCTTTATGCATACAGAGTAGTAATGGACGATACTAACAATACAGCGGATGTAATTGATAGAAATCAATTAGTAGGACAAATCTTTATACAACCAACTAAAACAATTGAGTTTGTAGTATTAGATTTCACAATTGAACCAACTGGAGCAACATTTGCATAAGAATCTAAACATAGTATATTTATAATTAAATAATAGAAAATAAAATGGCAGTATTAGATCCAAATGAAATAATGTTTAGAGCGTTTGAGCCGATGGTTCAACACAGATTCGTAATGTATATCGATAACATTCCAGCTTTCATGGTTAAGAATGTTAAAGCTCCAACATTCCAAGACGGTGTTATCAAACTTGATCATATAAACTCATATAGAAAAATCAGAGGTAAAAGAGAATGGCAAGACATGTCAATGGTACTTTACTCTCCGATTACTCCTTCAGGAGCTCAAGCAGTAATGGAATGGGCTCGTTTAGGTTACGAATCAGTAACAGGTAGAGCTGGATATTCAGATTTCTACAAAAAAGACTTAACTTTAAATATTTTAGGTCCTGTAGGAGATATCGTAGGAGAATGGATTATTAAAGGTGCATTCTTAACTAACGGAGATTTCGGCCAGTTTGACTGGACTTCTGCCGATGGTTTAGTTGAGATCAACATAACAGTGGCAATGGATTATTGTGTATTAAATTACTAATAGAATTCAAATAAAATTAAACAAGCCTGGCAGTAGTCAGGCTTTGTTGTTTTAAAAAAGTTTTCTTCATATATTTATATATAGAACTAGTTACTAACAAATAAAATTTATGGAACAAAAATTTAAACTACCTACTGAAACAGTAGAACTTCCTTCAAAAGGACTTCTTTATCCAAAAGATTCTCCTTTAGCATCTGGTAAAATTGAAATGAAATACATGACAGCTAAGGAAGAGGATATTATTACAAATACAAATTATATTAAGCAAGGAACCGTAATTGATAAGCTTCTACAGTCTTTAATTATTACCCCTATTGACTACAATGAACTGCTAGTAGGAGATAAAAATGCAATTATGGTAGCTGCTAGAATATTATCTTACGGAGCTTCTTATGAGTTTGAATATGATAAAACACCTCAATCTATAGATTTAACCACGATTAAACACAAGCCACTGCATCCAGATTTTGAGAAAGCTACAAAAAATGAATTTGAATTTACATTACCACACACAGGTAATCAAATTACGTTTAAAATTCTTTCCCATAGTGATGAATCAAAAATAGATCAAGAAATAAAAGGATTACAGAAATTAAGTAAAGATTCTAAAAGCGAAGTAACAGTACGTCTTGCACACTTACTTACATCTGTAAACGGAAGCCCAGAAAGAAAAGACATTAGAGAATTTGTAAACCAGTATTTTTTAGCATTAGATGTTAGAGCTTTTAGAAAATACTATTCAGAAATATCTCCAGATTTGGATATGAAGGTAGAGGTCGTGAATAATGAAGGCGAAGAGGAGGTCGTCGATCTACCTGTAGGGATTAACTTTTTTTGGCCTGACGCCGGAGTATAGGTTAAAACTCTTTACACAGTTACATGAAATAGTTTTCTACGGAAAAGGAGGATACACTTGGTGGGATGTGTACGATTTACCGATAGCTACAAGAAGGTTTATATACGGTAAAATTCTAGAGCATTACGAAAAAGAAAAGCCACAAGAAGATGCAGTCGAACAAGGTAGACAGGTAGCAAATCTTTTACGAACTGAAAATGAACGTATGAAACCCACATATCAGACTAAGGTATCACAAAAGTGATATCTTTTTCTATTTATATTAAAATTACTAGCATTATAAATGGCAAAGTCTATAAAGAATACAGCTCAAGAACTTCAAGAATTTAATAAAGCTTCTACAGAATTAGTAGCAGTATTGAATGATCTTGCTAAAGCGTTAGGAGATAATGCAAGAGCGGCAGAGAGATTTACAGGAGATTCAGCTAAAAACTATACAGAGAGCTTTAAAGAAGCCGTAAGCCTAGGTAAACAATTATCAGGGTATACTGTTGATCAGTTAAAGAACAGAAAAGAAGAAGAAAAGTTCCTTAGAAAGGTAGCACAGACACAACAAGAACAGGCAAGACTTCAGTCTAAAATTTCCTACCTAAAAGACAGGATGGTTAATGCCACAGGAGAGGAAAGAAAGTATATAAAAGAATCTTTAAAGTTATTAACAGATACTGAAAAAGAATTACAGAAGAGTGCAGAACATGCTGATAAACTAAAATCTACTTTTGAAGATATAAGCAAGCAGTCGAAATTTTTTGATAATCTATCGGACCTAGTAAAAGACATACCGGTTCTTAGCAAAGTATTCGGAGAATTTCAGAAAGCCTCAGATTCAGCAAGAGCAGCTGCAGCAGAAGGTAAGAATGGATTTGCCGCAGGAGCTAAACAATTAGGAGGAGTTTTCACTAAATTCTTAGCTGCTTTTACTATTGGTAAAATAGTATCAGGTTTACAGGATTTTGACCAAAGAACAGTCTCTATAGGGAGAAATCTTAATAAAAGTAGGGAACAGAGTGATCAGATAGTACTGGCTTTTAATAAAGCAGGTAGAGCAATTGAAGGTCTAACAGGAGGAGAACTTCAAAAAGCAGCACAAGATTTAGCAATGTCTTTAGGAACTACAGAACTAGCTTCTGCAAATACAGCAAAGACCTTAGCTATCCAGACTAAATTTTTAGGGATGTCCTCAGAGGAAGCTAATTCTCTTGCAACCTATGCATCTGCTACAAACCAGGATTACACTTCAATGGTAGAAAACATAACTGGAGAAGTTGTATTAACTAGTAAAAGAAATAAGTTAGGAATTGATTACAAAGCTATAACTAAAGATATAGCAAAAACAAGTAATGCAACAAAGTTATTAATTCAAGGACAGGGTAAAAGTTTAGCTCAAGCAGGAATAGAAGCTAAGAAATTAGGAAGTACTATAGATGATATAGCAGCAGCAGGAAAAAATATGCTGAACTTTGAAGAATCTATCGGAGCAGAATTAGAGGCAGAACTACTATCAGGAAAAGAAATTAATAACGAGAAAGCTAGAGCAGCTGCATTGATGGGAGACCAGGCAGGATTGGCAAAAGCTTTACAGGAAGATCAAGCATTACAAAAATTTGAAGCTGCAAAAACAGTTTTAGAGCAAGAAGCAATCGCTAAAGCATATGGACTACAGACAGATCAGATGGCAAATATGGTTGCAGAATCTAAAGCGTTGAAAAATTTCGGTGCTAAAGACAAAGATGATCTAAATCAGGCCATAAAGAAAGAAATAGAGAGAGTTGAACTACTAAAGAAACAGGGTAAGTTTGAAGAAGCAAAAGCAGAAATGAACAAGCTTCAACAAAAAGTAGGAAACCAGTCGTTAATAGATCAGACTAAAAATATGACTATAGCTGAAAAACAGGAAGAAGCAATGACAAAAGTTTCTGAAGCTATGGATAAGTTAAATATTGTATTAAAGCCTATTGCCTCTGCATTTAAGTTTATTGCAGACAATGTTGATATTATTTCAAAAGGACTTTTACTTATAGCAGGAGGTTCTACTCTAGGTAAAATGGGAGGAGTTCTAAAGAACATAACTAAAGCACTTGGCGGCGGTGGAGCTGGTGGAGGAATTGGTAGTTTACTTGGAGGAGGAGGTGCTGCTGCTGCAGGTGGAACTGCAGGTGGAGCAGGTGGAGCTGCTGCAGGTGGTGGCGGTTTCTTAGGAAAACTATTCTCAGGTGCCAAAGGAATGCTTTCTAAACTTAATCCACTAACTGCATTAAAGACAAGTATAAAAGGATTTGGAGGAGTAGGAGGTTTCTTAAAAACAGTGCTAAAGAAAGTGCCTGGACTGAATACACTATTGACAGGGTTTTTTGCATACAACGATATAAAGAGCTTACTTGAAAATCCCGTTGATGAAAACGGTAAGCAATTAGGTAAACAAGAGGTTAACCAGAGAATAGGTAAAACATTAGCAGGAGGATTAGGAGGTATCTTAGGAGGAGCTATAGGAACAGCCGTTGGGGGACCTTTAGGTACATTTGTAGGAAGTTTAGGAGGAGAATGGTTATTTAAAAATTTATTAGGACTATTTCCAGATGCAGCAGAAGCATTAGGAGAAGCAACAAGACCTCTTTTTGAATCATCTCCAGAGAAGAAAGAAGAGAGAAAAATGGCAACTGGAGGAATAGTAACAGGACCTACACGAGCATTAGTAGGGGAAGCAGGACCAGAAGCAGTAGTTCCTTTAAGGGAGTTTTATGCAAAAATGGATGAATTAATTCAAGCAGTGAAACAAGGTCAAAATATCTACATAGGTCCAAACAAATTAAACGAAGCTATAGGACTTAATCTACATTCAGTAGGATAGGCTATTTATAATAAACAAAAACTAACAATATGGGATTATTAGATTTATTACCATCAAGTAATTTAGGATTACAAGGACAAACACCAGGGCAGGTACCTAGTGCAAATCCTAACTCTACTTTACATAATGAATATTCAATCAACGGAGTACCGGTACCTCAACAAACAGTACCAGCTCCATCACAATTGGATTTAGACGGAACAACACCTCCAAAGTACTTAGATAACCCTCCAGGATAAAAAATAAACCTATATGGCAGGAGTAAGACTTATAGATCTTCAGACAGACTTAAAGAGTCTTCGTTATGGAGGCGATAAACCCTATGTTACTAAGGACATAAATAATCCTCCTACAAGTAACCAGACGGGAATGCAAATAAATAAGCGTGTAGACGATGTGTCTAGAATCGCCCAAATGCTTGTTGACCGTCCTGGATTAAAGTTCATAGGAAACCAGGCTTTACTTCAACAAACAGATACTGTAGAAAAGTTACAAAAAGCAAGCCAGGGAGGATTAAGAGCAGTAGGAAGAGAAGCTTTACAGATTGCAAAAAACACAGTAATAGGTACTGCTAAAATTGTAGGATCAACTCTTGCTCAAGTTCCTGTAAATGGAACAGGTACGCATTTTGTATACGGATTTAGAACAGACACCTACCTTCAACCCTCAGGAGGAAATAGCAGATCTGCTTTCGCCCAATTTTTTGGAGCCGGAGGAGTAGAGGGAGCACCGCTTGCTTTACGAGGAGATGAGATAAAAGGGGAAGTACAGTCTAAATTTGGGGATAAAACCACACAGGGGGAATTTAAAGTTACTGTAAATAGTCAATACGACTATGATGAGTACTTCAATGCTGCAAGAACAGGAGACCAGGGTAAGATAAATGCTCAAGCAGGAAAACCTGTTCCAATAAGTGGATCAAAAGAGACAACTGTCACACCAGGTTCTTTAGGAGTTTCCAATATAGGCATAACAGGGAGCTACACAGGACCTCAAGGTATTTCTCAAGACCTAGCAACAGAGTACGGAGAAGGAGATTTTAGTTATATTGCAGAACAAAAAAGGAGAGTTACTAAAAATGTAAATATTCTAAAAGAGAATAGAGTACTTCTAGGAGATCAAGGAGCAAGATTAGATGATAATAAAAGAAAAAACATCTACTGGACAGTTACGCCGGAAAAATCGGAAGTAGATAAAATAAACTCCTTAGGAATTGTATCTGAAAAAGTAACAGGAGAGGAAGAAGGAAGAGATTTAATAAAATTTAGATTTCACGTAGTAACTCCTTCCGAAACAAAAATACTATACTTTAGAGCTTTTCTAGATAGCTTCTCAGATAACTACACAGGGCAATGGAACCCAACTAAATATTTAGGTAGAGCAGAAGATTTTCAAGTGTACGGTGGCTTTCAAAGAAAAATTAACTTATCTTTCAAGATAGCAGCAGCTACAAGATCTGAAATGAAGCCTCTATATCAAAAAATGGCCTACCTAGCATCTTCAACAGCTCCTACATATACAGATCAAGGTCAGTTTATGAGAGGAACTATTGTAAAGATGACTGTAGGAGA
>ERZ650308.462-NODE-462-length-21974-cov-5.035449_pt1 | contig 21974 bp, 22 predicted proteins | sample MGYA00376244_ERZ650308 | MGnify/ENA primary metagenome ERZ650308 (study PRJEB26733, sample SAMN07839295) | wastewater metagenome | biome: small river; feature: stream; material: water | place: USA: North Carolina | collected 2016-04-26 ... | reverse complement strand
TAACTGCGGAACTACATATTCAAACGATTTTGAAAAGGTACCCAATTTTGGCTCAAATCGAATATTGGGGTATTCCAAAAACATATCATCTGGCATAAGCCATTGTTCGACGCTATTTTCTTTTTGATAATACATTAACAGTGCGGCGTCTTTATGGGTCAATCCAAAAGTAACTGCTACTCTATCTTGATCCGACAAATTCTGATGGGAAGCATGAATCAAGGCGTGATTAAAAATAATTGCCTCCCCTTTTTGTAAAGGAATCGTTTTTAAGAAGCTAGACAAATCTTGTCCCTCAAATGACACAGGCAAAGAAGGACCTCGTAATGCTTCACTAAAAGCATGACTGCCTTCTATGACTTGAAAAGCTCCATTTTCAATATGGGTATCAATAAGGGGTACCCAGCAAGTAATTGACGCAAAAGTAGATTCGTCTACAACCGTCCAATCTTGATGGATGGGCATGGCTGAAAATGCGCCTACACGTTTGGTCAAAAAACTGGTTCCAAGTGGCTTGTAATTTTGAAAAACAGCTTCGATTTTAGATTCAAAAACTGAAGTTACGAAATCATCACACTCTTTTTTAACTGCAAGATCTTCAAGAAAAGAAGTAGATTCAAATACTACGTTTTGGTCATGAATTAACGTGTCGTATTTTGATTGCAACAGAGCAATTTCTGATTCATTAAAAAAAGGCATAACAACATACCCTTTTTCATGGAACTCCTTTTGTGTCTTTATATCTTGAAATGGCAATTTAATCATTACGGGATAAAACGCGTTTTAATCGGTTTAACAATCCTCTTCTGGGCTGATCAAAAGCTGGTTGTTTCATTTTTTTAAGATACATCTCTTCATCAACCGGTTGGTATACAAATGGTATTTTTTTGATTATTTTTTGATTTTCAGGCTTTTTCCAAGGATTAAATTCCATATAAAAATCATCTGCAACCTCCAAAACTGAAATTTCAGATTTTGAAGTGGATGGGTCCATGTAATAATGTATCGAAGGAAATTCATTGGGTACACAAATCAGTTGAATGGCCAAACGTAATTCGTTGGTTGAATTCTTTGGAGAATAATGTAATATACTGTCGTCAAGAATGATACAATCTCCCGCTTTTGTTTCCACAGGAATCAAATACTTTTCAATAATTTCGTCTTTCATCCCTTCAAGTTCCCAAGGAACCATAGGCCCACGGGATGCACCAAATCGTTTGTGACTACCTGGAACCAATTGTAACGTACCATTCGCAACAGTTGAATCGACCAAAGGACACCAAATCGAAATTGTAGTACATTTTTGTTCATCGGCAAATGCCCAATTTTGATGCAAAGGAACTTCTCCTGATTGGGGTTTTTTCCGAATATAATTGGCAATGATCGGTCTATAATCTGCCAATAAGCCTTCCATGTGCGGCTTAAAATAGTCAGAAATTATTTTAAATACTTTTCGCTTATAATCTGAATTTTTATCAATAAAAGTGAAATCGTATGAGATGGAATGCGCATCTTCAACTGCAATTTCTGATGAAGTAATTTGGCCCCCACTTTCTGGTAGAGTATCAAAAAACATTTGTTTTAAATAAGCCACTTCATCTGCAGAAATAAACGGAATCTTAACAAATCCATCTTTTTGAAATTGTGCTTCTAATTCTTTATTTTCAAATATATTTCTCATAATAAATCTATTATTTTGTCCTCTGCTTTTTTGAAAAAATAAAACCCCAATCCAAGTGTACTAAAACCAATAACAACACCCATAAAAATTGAACTAGTAAATGTATCTCCAAAAAAACTCCACCGAAACAATTGGATGGAAGCGGCAATGGGATTACAAAAAAGTAGGTTTTTATATTCTGAAGGAATGATGGATACAGGGTAAAAAACGGGTGTGAACCAAATTCCAAAGTTTACTAAAAATGGAACAACATGGAATAAATCCCTATTTTTTAAAGCTAAAGAACTCAGCATTAAAGCAAGTCCGATCGAAAAAAAGAGGGCTGGTAAAACGACAATTGGAAGCAATAACATGCTCCATCGAAATTCAATTTGAAACACGATAAGCAAAATAACCAGCAAACAAAAAGTAATCATGAATTCTACTAAAGCTAATAGTACTTTTGATAAGGGTAAAATGATTTTAGGAAAATTCATTTTTTTTATCAAATCCTGACTTTGAAATAAACTCGAACTCGCTTGAGAAAAAATATAATTAAACAATCCCCAAATCACTACTCCACTTACTACAAATAAAACATACGGATAGCTAGTTTGAAAGTTTACAATCCATGAGAAAAAAACAGTGAAAACAATAACAGCCGTCAAAGGCTGAAGTATTGCCCATGTTATGCCTAATGCAGTTTGTGCAAATTTTATTTTTAAATCGCGTTTAGCAAAAGTCATGATCAATGAACGGTGTTCATGAATTTTCTTAAGATAGTCTTTGACAGAATCGGTTTTTGATGAGTATACTATTTGCATTTTGGGTCTTCAACTGTATGTTCAAATATTAATAATAACATCTGAAAATGGGGCTAAACTGAAATTTTTGAGTGCATTATTTCTCGATGTAAATTTATTAATTTTTTATTGAAAAATATTTATTTAAGTCGTGAAAATACCTATTAAAAACATAGTAAAAATAGTTAGGTATTTACAATGCAGTTAATAATCCTCCTTTTTTTGTATGTTTGTAACCAAAATTACCCTATGAAGTCTGTATTTAAAGAAAAAAATGATTTTTTGATATTTACCTCCATTGAATTGATGGTCCCATTAAGTGAAATTTCATTTGACTCCAAATTTAGAACCATTTCTACTTGGAGCTCTTTGAATGCGCTACTCTATATTTCAAGCATAACCGAAAAAACAAATGTATTGATTACCTCTTCAGACTTGGTTCAATTGGAAACCATTGAAGATATGTATAACTTGGTAGAATCAAGAATCAATGGCGCTAACTAAATCCCATGGTATTGAAATTGTTGGTATTGAAACCATAATACCGCATACTATTGAAGATAATTTAAATCTTCAACTCATTGCTAAGGAAGAAAGCGAATCGATTGTTGAACACACTGGAATTCGGTATAGAAGAGTGCTTAAAAATAAAGAAATTGGCATTAAAACCCTTTTTGAAAAAGGAATTACCTCATTACTTACCCAACTGGATTGGGAAAAAGAATCCATTGATGTTTTGATTTGTGTTACACAAACGCCTCAAACTGCAATCCCTTCAGTTGCATGTCAACTGCACGGCGACTTGAAATTAGGGGTCGACACATTGTGTTATGACATCAATTCGGGCTGCTCTGGATTTGTGTATGGACTACATACCTTGAGTGCAATTTTGGCAACTTTTGACAAAGAAAATGTGCGTGCCTTATTGTGTTGCGGTGACATTTCTTCCCATATAACAGATTCCTCAGACCGATCTGTTCGCCCTATTTTTTCGGATGCAGCGTCGGTAGTTGCTGTAGAAAAAACAAAAGACACTATGGTTAGTGGATTTTATAATTTGCAAACTGACGGCAGTGGTCAAAAAGCCATTTATACCGAGCAAAAGGGTTCTGATGTATACATGAAACTGAACGGAATTGATGTTTTTACCTATTCGATGAAATGGGTTCCAAAAAATATTTCGGGGCTATTAACATTTGCTAAAAAAGATATAGACTATCCAGATTTGTTTGTTTTTCATCAAGCAAATAAATTGATCAATACTGCCATTGCTCATAAAATAAAAGTACCTGAAGAAAAAACTCCAAGTAGTTTATATGAATACGGAAACACTGCTTCTGCAAGTATTCCGCTCACAATTGGAACAACATGGAGTCCTTCAAAAATGAAATCAGGATGGATTGTATTGGTCGGATTTGGGGTTGGTTTTTCCATTGCATCTGCATTGATTAAATTCAATCCAAAATATTATAATGTGCCACAAGAACTAAATTTCGAATAACGCAATGAAAGATTTAGAGGTTGTAATCCCACTATACAATTCGGCAAAAACAATAAAAGAATTAATTGTTCGGCTCAACGAATGGACACAAAAAAGTACCTTCGACATCCGTATTATTTTTGTTGATGATGCAAGTAAAGACGATACGCTTGTTGTATTGACATCCGAAACGATTTATTTTGATTATCTCCTCATAAAATTGGCTCAAAATTATGGGCAACATACGGCAACTGCCATTGGTATAGGATCCACACAGGCAAGATTAATTGCTACAATTGATGACGATTTACAGCATGATCCATGTGAAATAAATACGCTAATTGATGCACTTATTTCTGAAAATGCTGATTTGGTTTATGGAAATTATAAAAAGAAAAAGCATTCCTTTTTTAGAAATACAGGTACTTATTTACTACAAAAAACGCTGCTGTTTTTTGGTTTAAATTTTAATAATGTAACCTCCTTCAGATTGATGAAATCCAGTGTTGCAAGGCCTTTTAAATCCAACACGTCTAAAATTATTTTCATCGATGATTACTTGAAAAAAATGGCTTCGAAAGAGACGTACTGCATGGTCAATCATTACGATAGACATGCTGGAGAATCGAACTACACCTATTGGAAATTAATGAAGTTTAGTTGTAAAATAATTTTGTACCATTCTTCTATTCCGCTAAAAATAATAACTCGATTTGGCTTAATCATGTCGGGAGTATTTTTTATTTTAGGCTGTTTATTTATATACAATAAAATGGTGAATAACGTTCCATTAGGGTATACTTCCATTATTGTAGCCTTATTCTTTTCGACAGGAATGATCATGATGTCACTCGGAATTATTGGAGAATACATCCGAAAAATATGGATCAGTCAAAATAATTTGGATCAAATTCTATTCAAAACCGACGATGAATCTTAGTAATTTTGGAGTGGAACTTGAACCACTTAATGCGCTACATTTAGAAACTGTAAGAACTTGGAGAAATAGTGAACTTGTTAACGAGTTCATGGAATATAAAGAGGTTATTTCTGCTGAGCAACAAGCAAAATGGTTTGCATCATTGGATCCAAAAACTACCCATTATTTTATCATAAAATCAGCTTCAAAACCCATCGGATTAATTCATTTGAATGTGATAGATATTCATTCTAAACAAGCTGAAGTTGGCCTTTTTATTGGGGATGCTTCTTGTCTAGGAACAGGAATAACATTTGGAGCTTCTGTACTACTACTGGACTTAGCTTTTACTCATTTTCAACTTGAAAAAGTAGTTGCAAAAGTAAATGATTCAAATCTCAATGCTATCCGATACAATTCCTTCTTTGGATTCAAAAAATCCAAACAAATTAACGCTGAGTTTTCTTTTTGGGAATTGACTAAAAGTGATTATTACGGAAATAAACCCAAAATTGAAAAGGGGTTAACATAATTTATTTTTGAAGTATTCGCCATCTTAATTCATCACATTTTGATTTGAATGATTGCACTTCTAATTCGATTAAGTTCTTAAAAAATAAGCTTGGGTTGAGACCCCATTTTATGATTCTATTCCAAAAACTTAACGAGCCATAGGGGAATTTATGTAGCGAAAAGTAGGGTTTGATTTTGGGACTGATGGTTCCAAAAAAAACAGATTTATTGTGACGGTAAAATTCATTATCTCTGTTCACCAATACATCCATCCCAATGTGGAAAGTTAGGTGTGCATTTGGAACAAACAAAGGCTTTTTTGCAAATGAAAAAATATTGTGTACCAATGTAACTTCCAAAAAAGAAATTCCAACACAAATCTGATCCAATTCAAATTGCTGTAGTAGTTCTTTTTTAAAAACAAAACAATCAAAACCCGGATGTGATTTACCCATATCAGAAAACATAAGTGGTAATTCTGAAACAGAGGTGTACTTTTTGGACAGCCGTCTTCTATTGATTACAATAGCATCATGCCCCGTATTTATATAGTGAAATACCGCATCATAAAAATGAGGCATTAAAGCAATATCTACATTGGTGTACAGATAATAATCGTGGTCGGGTAATTCCGAAAGTTTGTCCAAAATATCGTTGATCAAGGGGAGTTTTCTTTGCGATAATTTGGGATTAACATCTAAAACAGATCGAGATAAATTACTACACTTGTGAAAAAAATCAGGAATGATTTGATGGTCTTCTTCATATTGGGTTGTGCACAGTGTAATGGAATCTTTATTGTCAGAAAATTCCTTAGCCAAGCGCATACTTTCAAAAGTTATGGGTTGGGCAATTTGTAAATCTGAAAATTTAGTTACATTTACGGGATTAATTATATGTGCTAGCTTTATCAATGAAAAAAATCTTGTTTAATGATATTAATAAGTCCTGCAATAATACAAAAAACATTGAGTTTTTATTTTCAGACTATGAATTATTTAGAAAAAAACATTTTTCTTCCAAATGTTTACTTCAACTTTCCAAGACCTATAACGCCAGCGACTTATTTCTCACTCATTCTGCAACAGGCGGACTAGAAATTATTGCCACGTTATTAGATATTAAACTGGGTGATGAAATAATTATGCCTTCTTTTACATTTGTTTCAACAGCTATTGCTTTTGTTAACAAAGGGGCTACACCTGTATTTATAGATATTGATCCTGCCACCTTAAATATTGATGTGACCCAAATTGAACAAGCAATAACGTCAAAAACCAAAGCCATTGTTGCAGTCCATTATGGAGGTCACGCCTGTAATTTAGAAAAACTCAGGGCCATTTGTGATCAACATAATTTGGTTTTGATTGAAGATGCTGCTATGGGATTTGGATGTACATACAACGAATTTCCATTAGGCAGTTATGGTGATTTTGGAGTCATCAGTTTTGACATCACTAAACACATTCAAGCGGTGCAAGGCGGATTATTACTCATAAACAATAAAAAATACGCAAAAAGAACCCATCAAATTTATAATATTGGAACCAATAGAACCGAATATCAAGAAGGTTCAGCCCCTTATTATGAATGGGTGGATTTGGGGTCAAAATACCAAATGAATGAGCTGAATGCAGCCATATTATTTGAACAAATTGAAAAAAGTGTCGAACTTTTAAATCACAGAAAAAAAATATCGGAAGACTACTATTCAAGGCTTAAAAGTTTGGAATCAACAGGTTACTTCCAATTAATGGCACGTGAACAAGTGGATGTAAATGTCCATGAGTTTTACCTTCTTTTAAAACATGAATCTGAACGAAATGCCCTTCAAAATCATCTTGCAAACCATGGAGTTGAGGCATTTTTTCACTACATCCCACTACATCTTTCTAAAATGGGAAAAGAAAAAGGAAAATTTAACGCATTAAATGAGACAACAAGAGTTTCCAATACATTATTGCGATTGCCTTTTCACAATAACATTTCAAACGAGGACATCCACTACATATGCAATCATATTGAAGGGTATTTTAGCAAAAAAAAATCTAATTCTAAAAGCTATTAAACTACCTTGATTAAAATTTCCGGATGGCTCTTACATGTATGTCAGGTGAAGAATCCTTCATAATATCTATTCCATAAGAATTAAAATATAGAAACCATTGATGAAAATCTATGGTTGTGGCGCTGCAGCTGCTTCGCCAAGCATATTGTACCATGTTGTACCACTGTAAAATTGGGGTTGACCTACGGAGCCACAATTAGTACAAAAAACAATTAATCCTGTAACTGGAGAAACAATGGCATCCCTTTGGGTAGATGTCATTCTTGGCGGTAAAAATCCTTGAACTGTAGAAGCAATCTCAAGTGCCGCAGAGTCAGTAACTGTAGTAGTACCAACACGCACATTATCTTGAAAAGACTTAGATCCAGAAATAGTTTGATCTGTTTCCAAATCTACAAGTATATCTAGAGGAGACTGCCACTCCAAATCATACGTCCCCATTCTCAATAAACTACCCATGTTGGGAAAATTATTTTGCGGTACTTTAATTTTTGAAGAACTTATACTGCCGTTATTTATGTCCCATTCTTCAATTGTATTATCAATAATATTTGATGACCCCACGCTTTCCCATGCAAGCTTAGAGTTTGTAACAACATTGTCTTGAAGCTTAGCTCCGGTAACGCTTTCATCCGCAATTGCTATTGTCGTTACACTATTATTAGAAAGCTTATCACTAGTTATGCTGCCAACATCGATTTTATCTGAAGTTACACTACCGTATGCAAGCTTGTCAGAAATAACACTTCCATTAGCAAGTTTAGTCCATGTTATTGAATCATCTAAAATGTTGAATTCAGAAACCGAAATGTTAGTAAGTAAAGAACCATCGCCTATAAAGGAAGTTGCATTTACCGTCCCGCTCACATCTAACGCATGACCTGGGAATTGATTACCAATTCCTACAAAAGTATCATCATTAAAAACGACATTATAGATATTACTATTTAAATTCCAATTCCCTCCATCCCAAAAAGGCATACTACCAATGTTTTGTCCAATACCATTATCTGGCAATAGTCCTGGATCTCCTTGTGGACCAGGTTGCCCATCAGCACCTGCCATTCCGTCCCATCCAGGCATTCCATCATTTCCTTGTGGACCAACTAATGAAACACCAGTGGGCCATGTTCCGGATACTTTTGGCCCAAAAATTTCTAAACTAAGCGTATTAATGAAAAAATCTCCATTTTCACCAGTAATATCAGAGGGATTACTAGTACCATTGAGTACCGCTGTACTTTTGATCATGCTTATCCATGAGCTACCACTATAATATTGTGGCTGACCTTCTGCACCTCCACAATCCGAACAAAATATAATCAATCCTGATGCAGGGGATAAAATGGCATCCCTTTCTGAAGTCGTCAATCTTGGAGGCAAAAATCCTTTTGAAGTTGATACTACATCCAAAGCTGAAGAAGCATCTGGTGTAGTTGTACCTATCCCCACTTGAGCTTGGGCCGCAAAACACATTGCTAACAATACTAGAGTTAAACTTATTTTTTTCATGGGGTAATTATTAATTTGTTTCTTTTTTATAATTTAAAAAAAAAAAAGGGAAAGCAATAAATAATGCTTTCCCTTTTTGTACCCAGAGTGGGAATCGAACCCACACACCGAAGTACACGAGTTTGAGTCGTGCGCGTCTACCAATTCCGCCATCTAGGCATAAAATTGAATTTCTTCAAAATTGTGAGTGCAAATGTAAATAAAAATATTTCACTTTAAAAAAAAAATACTTAAAAATATCCTTTCAGAGTTCAATTTTATTTCTAAATTTGCAACTCGGTAAAACGACACACAACTAACTAACTACGCCCGAGGTATTTATGCGTTTATTGTATTTGTTAAAAATAAATACTTTACTACAATATAGGTACAACGGAATAAAACAACAAATTAAAATGCAGCACCAAGAACCAGAAGCAAAAATATTTGCTTGTTCGCAAAGTGTATATCTAGCAGAAAAGATTGCTGAAAAGTATGGCATTCCGCTAGGTAAAGTTACGTTCTCAACTTATAGTGATGGTGAATTTCAGCCTTCTTATGAAGAGTCAATTCGAGGATTAAGGGTATTTATTGTATGTTCTACTTTTCCAACCGCAGATAATTTAATGGAATTATTGCTTATGATTGATGCGGCTAAAAGAGCTTCAGCAAGACATATTACAGCAGTTATCCCTTATTTTGGATGGGCAAGACAAGATAGAAAAGACAAACCAAGAGTGCCAATTGGAGCAAAACTAGTTGCTAATTTATTAGATGCAGCTGGTGCTACTCGAATCATGACCATGGATTTACATGCAGATCAAATTCAAGGGTTTTTTGAAAAACCAGTAGATCATTTGTTTGCTTCAACTATATTTTTGCCTTATGTGAAGAGTTTGAATTTAGAAAATTTAACCATCGCATCTCCAGACATGGGAGGTTCAAAAAGAGCGTATGCGTATTCTAAATTTTTAGAATCGGATGTAGTTATTTGTTACAAACAAAGAAAAGTAGCCAATGTAATTGATACAATGGAACTTATTGGAGAGGTAAAAGGAAGAAATGTGATCCTGGTAGACGACATGATTGATACTGGAGGAACCCTTGCTAAAGCAGCCGATCTAATGATAGAAAAAGGAGCATTGAGCGTTCGCGCAATCTGTACACACCCTATTTTATCTGGTGAAGCCTATGAAAAAATTGAAAATTCTAAATTAGTAGAATTAATCGTAACCGATTCTATTCCGCTTAAAAAAGAATCCAATAAAATAAAAGTTGTGAGTTGTGCACCACTTTTTGCAGAAGTAATGCACATGGTGCAACACAACAATTCCATTAGCGGTAAATTTTTAATGTAATTTACAGCTAATTAAACCCGCAATAAGCCAAAAGCGTGTTGCGTAAAATTGAATTATTAACAATTATATATATTTACAATGAAATCAATTTCGATTAAAGGATCAGAAAGAGAAAACGTAGGCAAAAAGGCAACGAAAGCCGTACGTGATGCTGGAATGGTTCCTTGCGTAATTTACGGAGGAAGTCAACCAGTACATTTTACAGCAGAAAGCAAAGCTTTCAAAGGATTGGTGTACACTCCAAACGCGCATACAGTTGCGATTGATTTGGCTGGAAAAACATACAATGCTATTTTACAAGACATTCAATTTCACCCAGTATCAGATGCCATTTTACACATTGACTTCTTTCAATTAAACGATGATAAAGAAATCGTAATGGAAGTTCCTGTAAAATTAGCTGGAACTTCTCCAGGGGTACTTTTAGGAGGTGTATTGAACTTAAATCAACGTAGATTAAAAGTGAAAGCATTACCAAAAAACCTTCCTGATTTTGTGGAAGCTAACATCTCAGAACTTCAAATGGGTAACAAATTGTATGTAACTAAAATTGCTACAAACAATTTCAAATTAATGCACCCAGACAACACAGTAGTTTGTCAAGTGAAGATTTCACGTGCTGCGATGAAAGCAGCTCAAGAAGCAGCAAAAGCAGAAAAAGGAGCAAAAAAGAAAAAATAATCTTTTTAGAAATTTTTCAAAAAAGCACCAGGCAACTGGTGCTTTTTTTATGTGCTTGAGTTACTCATTCTAAAAATGGTTACCTTTGTTCAAATGAATTGGATCCTAAAACTAATCTCAAAACAAAAAACTGAAAATACCCCTCCAATGAAAAAATTTCTCATCGTGGGCCTTGGTAATATTGGCGCCGAATATGTAAATACCCGTCATAATATTGGATTTAAAATTCTCGACCATTTTGCCAAAAAAGAAGGTGTGAGTTTTCAAACAGCAAAATTGGGTGAATTGGCAGAATTCAAAACCAAAGGAAGAACACTTTTGCTTCTTAAGCCAAATACCTACATGAATTTGAGCGGGAAAGCAGTAAAATATTGGATGGAAAAAGAAAAAATTGAAAAAGACAACGTCTTGATCATTACAGACGACTTAAACATCGCTTTCGGTACCATACGGATCAAAACCAAAGGCTCTGATGGCGGTCACAACGGACTAAAAAACATCCAATTGCTTCTTAATTCAACTGAATATCCCCGATTTCGCTTTGGAATCAGTGATGAATTTAAAAAAGGTAAACAAGTAGATTATGTACTTGGCGAATGGAATGAAGAAGAAAAAATCAAACTTGCAGATCGCTTGGAATTGAGTTCAGAAATCATTTTATCCTTTGCGTTATCAGGACTGAACACCACAATGAACACCTTTAACGGGAAGTAAAAAATTTAACTAATTGATTACAAAATTAATGCGTAAAAATTTTGGCATGTAATTATTATTATTAATTTTACAAAAAACTAAACCAATCATAATATTAAAAAAATGAAGAACATTACTTTATTAAAAGGATTATCATTTTTGTTTGTATTGACATTTTCTTTAAATGCATTTTCACAATCAAATGATGGTAAAAAAAGAATGCTTTTTGGAAAAGAAGTTAAATCAGAAAACATCAACCCACAAACGGGAATGATTCGTTGCGCTTCAACTGAATACGAGCAATATTTACAAGAAAATGATCCCAAAAGATTAACCGATGCTCAATTTGAAGCATGGTTAGCTCCTTTGGTACAAAACTATAAAAACTTACAATTAGCCGCTTCTCAAACAGGCGGTATTATTACAATTCCAGTGGTGGTTCACGTCATTCATAATGGAGAGGCTGTTGGTACAGCACCTAACATTACAGATGCGCAAGTAGAATCTCAAATCACCGTATTCAACCAAGATTTTAGAAAAATGTTAAATACCCCAGGATACAATACAAATGCTGTGGGTGCAGACGTACAAATCCAATTTGCATTAGCAAAACAAGACCCAAATGGGAATCCAACAAATGGAATCCATAGAGTAAACTTATGTCAACCATCTTGGTCAACTACAGATATAAATGGAACGGTAAAGCCAAACACTATTTGGGACCCTACTTCATACATGAACATGTGGTCAGTAAAATTTACAGATACTAGTTTATTAGGGTATGCTCAATTTCCTGATAGTACTCTAGCCGGTATGACAGGAATGGGTGGTGCATCAGATACGGATGGTGTGGTTTGTAACTATGCTACATTTGGAAGTAGCGACTTTAATGACGGTACATTTTTAACAAATGCACCTTACGACAAGGGTAGAACCATGACGCACGAAGTGGGTCACTGGTTAGGATTGAGACATATTTGGGGAGATGCTAGTTGTGGTACTGACTATTGTGCAGATACACCTACAGCTCACACAAGTAACTTTGGTTGTCCTGCAGTTGTAGGTTGTACTACTGGAACTACTGAAATGGTTGAAAACTATATGGACTACACTGACGATACATGTATGAACATTTTTACAGTAGATCAAAAAGCTAGAATAGCTACAGTATTGGCTAACTCGGTTAACAGAAGCACATTGGCAACTTCTACAAAAGACCAACCGATGGCACTTTTTGCTAATGATGCCGAAGTGATTGTTGAAGAATCTTGTAGCGCAACATCTACTGCATCTTGCGTGGTAACTTCAACTCAAAAAATTACAATTTACAATAGAGGATCTGCAGCATTAACTTCTGCATCGATTTCTTATACAGTAAATGGTGGAGCACCATCAACTTACAACTGGACTGGAAATTTGGCTACTCATAAATTTGCTACCGTATCTATTCCTATGACGGCTACAACAGCTGGTACATTTGCTGCAACGGTTGTAAATGCAAACGGGGTTGCCGATCAAAGAGCTTCAAACAATGCAAGTACAGGAACATATACACCTCCAACGCCTCCAACAAACTATACCTTTAATGCGGTTAAATTTAATTTAGTAGGAGATCGTTACGGAACAGAAACTACGTGGACATTGAAAAATTCTGCAGGTACTACCTTATACAGTGGAGGCCCTTACACAAACAGAACAACGAATGGTACTCAAATATTAGTGAACAATGTAGCTTGGACTTTGGCAAGTAATGATTGTTATATTTTAACCATTAATGACGCATATGGAGACGGTATTTGTTGTTCTTATGGAAATGGTAGTTATTCATTAAAAAATGCAACTGGAACAATTACACTTGCTTCTGGAGCTACTTTTGGAAGTTCTGATAGTAAAGCGTTTAGCATCAACCTTACAGCAGCAAATGAAACTTTTGAAACATTAAATGGAATATATGTATACCCAAATCCAAGTAAAGACTTTGTTAATATCTCTTTACCAAGCGATTTAGATTCAATTGATGGATTTGCTATTTACAACACTATTGGTCAAAAAATATACCAACAAAAAGTTGCTACAGAAGCTGATTTGACAGTTTCGACTGCCTCTTTCAGTAAAGGAGTTTACATCATTACGGTTGAAAAAGACAATGAGAAAAAATCAATTCAATTTATTAAAGAATAATAAATTTGAATAGAAATTATAAAGGGATTGGATTCGTTCAATCCCTTTTTTTAGTGCCAATTTAGTATATTTGCCTTTTATTTTCCAATTTGAAAACATTCCATTCCATACCCGAATTTGCTTCTCCTAAAAAAACCGTTGTCACAATAGGAACCTTTGACGGCGTCCATATGGGGCATAGGAAAATACTTGATAAAGTGATTGCTGAAGCACAACTAAGAAACGAAGAAAGTGTCGTCCTTACCTTTTATCCTCATCCGAGATTTATATTAAATGAAAATTCAGATTTAAAATTACTGAATACAATAGAAGAAAAAACAGCGCACCTTTCCAAAACAGGTCTCGATGCATTAATCATCCATCCATTTAGTAAAGAATTTGCTAATTTGAGTGCTGAAGAATTTGTCAAAACCATTTTGGTAGACCAACTCAATATCAGCAAAATTATCATTGGTTATGATCATAAATTTGGAAAAAATAGAACAGCAGATATTCATGATCTTATCCTATTTGGAACAAAATACAACTTTGAAGTCGCACAAATTACAGCGCAAGAATTAAATGAAATTGCTGTAAGTTCGACAAAAATAAGAACTGCATTAGACGATGGAAACATCACTTTGGCAAACGACTATCTTGGATACCCCTACTCTTTTTCGGGCAAGGTCGTGCAAGGGAACCAACTTGGAAGAACCATCGGTTTTCCTACTGCCAATATCGAAATCACAGACCCGTTAAAACTTATTCCAAAAAAAGGGGTATACATCGTCAATTGCCTCGTTCATAATCAATCGGTCAACGGCATCATGAACATTGGTAACCGACCAACAATTGAAGGAACTACCCAAACCATCGAAGTGCATCTACTCGATTTTGATCAAACCATTTACAATACCGAGGTGACCGTTTCGCTACTCAATTGTATCAGGAATGAACAAAAATTCGAAAGTATTGAAGCACTCAAGTCTCAAATTGAAGATGACCGAAAGAAAGCCATCGATTTTCTAAAAAATACGTTATCGTAAAAGATTGTTTCTTTTATAGGAATTAACTACTTTTGAATCCAGATAAAAAGAGATTATGAGCATCACAAAACACAATTGGACCAAAGAAGAAATCATCGCGATTTACAACAAACCGTTAATGGATTTATTGTATGAAGCAGCTACCATACATAGAGAAAATCACGATCCAAATGTGGTTCAAGTATCAACCCTTTTGTCGATCAAAACGGGCGGTTGTCCAGAAGATTGCGGGTATTGTCCACAAGCAGCTCGATACCATACCGAAATAGAAGGAAACGACTTAATGACCGTGAGTCACGTAAAAGCACAGGCATTACGTGCCAAAGCGGGCGGTTCTTCTAGAGTTTGCATGGGTGCTGCTTGGCGTAATGTAAAAGACGGACCCGAATTTGACCAAGTACTTGAAATGGTGCGCACCATAAATAAACTTGACATGGAAGTATGTTGTACCCTTGGAATGATTACAGAAAATCAAGCACACCGTCTTGCAGAAGCAGGATTATATGCTTATAACCACAACCTAGATACCTCCGAAGATTATTATAAAGAAGTGATTTCTACACGTGGATTTGAAGACCGTATTGAAACCATTCAAAACGTACGAAAAACGAATGTAACTGTATGTAGCGGTGGTATTATTGGAATGGGAGAAAGCATTGAAGACCGAGCAGGTATGCTTGTAGCACTTGCATCCTTGAGCCCGCAACCCGAATCAGTGCCAATCAATGCATTAGTTGCTGTTGAAGGCACCCCTATGGAAGATGAAAAGCCCGTCGAAATTTGGGAAATGATCCGCATGGTAGCTACTACACGAATCGTAATGCCTGAAACACAAGTGCGCCTTTCTGCAGGACGTACCAACATGTCACGCGAAGGTCAGGCCATGTGTTTCTTTGCAGGGGCCAACTCTATTTTTGCTGGAGACAAACTCCTTACAACCCCAAATCCAGACGTTGAAGACGACATGAAAATGTTTGAATTATTGGGTTTACAACCTCAAAAACCATTCACTAAAATATCGCAACCCAAAACGGTAGAAGCAGCAGATTCTCAATTCCAGGCACTTGGCGAAAAACCAAAATGGACTCGTCCAAGTCATACTATTGAGAAAAACCTAGCCGCATCAGGTAAAAAATAAGACCATTGGTTTGCCCTCTTACTAAACCTTAACCATAAACGGTTAAGGTTTTTTTTATTCCGTTGGGATTAATGAAAATGTTCTGTTGATATAATGCATTATTTAGTACTTTTGAAAAAACATTTCACTTGAAATCAACCGCTGATTTATCCTTAAAAGAAGTCATCCAAAAAATGGAATACTACTGTGCGTATCAGGAAAGATGCCATTCAGAAGTAAAGGAAAAATTATATAGTTTTCAGGTTACTCCGGATGAAAAAGACCAAATAATTGTTCATTTGTTAGACAACAATTATTTGAACGAAGAGCGATTTGCAAGTATATACACTCAAAGCAAACTACATCAAAAAAAATGGGGAAAAAAACGCATCATTATTGAATTAAAAGCCAAACAGATTTCCTCGTTTTTAATTACAAAATCGATCCATGAAATAGATGCAGTAGAGTACCATTCGATATTTGAAGATGTTTGCGAAAAACATTGGGCAACAATTACCGAAAAAAATCACCTCAAAAAAAGAAAGAAATTTTGTGATTACTTGCTTCGAAAAGGTTGGGAAAGCGAAAAAGTATATGAGAAAGTAAAAGAATTTGAAACTTAGAAAAAACTTAAGAGGCAAGATGATTTGCAACTCTGCTACTTTGAAATCTTATTTAGACAGTAAAATACTCACGGCATTACCGCCAAAACCGACAGCATTAATCATTACTTTTTTTAGATCACTTGTTTGCGGTTTATTTTCCAAATACGGGATTGGAATAAACTGATTGTGTTTCATCATGAAAACAGCCAATTCCAGATTAAGCATTCCAGATGCACCAAACGTATGTCCTATTTTCCACTTGTTGGTCGTAAGCAACGGTACTGAATTTTCAAACACTTTTTGAATGGCTTTGTATTCTGACGAATCGCCTTTAAGCGTTCCTGGAGCATGCATTACAATTGCATCAACTTGATCTGGCGAGGTATTCTTCAAAGCCATTTGCATCGATTTTTGAAAACAAATTGCTTCATCTGAAATGGAGATATTGTGCTGGATATCGTCTGTTGCATATCCGATTCCTTCAATATAGGCTAAGGCATTTTCCTGCTCTCCTATTTCGAGGCAAGCTACTGCGGCACCTTCCCCAAGTACCATACTGTTCTTCTTTTTGGTAAGATCAAAGGCTCTACATGGATACGCATCGGGTTGCGTTGCATAAATTTTCAAAGCGTTCATTTGAGCCAACGTAAAGGGGGTTAAAGATGCTTCGCTGCCTCCAACTAAAAACTTATTTGCCATACCGGCTTGCATCCATGCTACCGCATTTAATATTGCGTGCAATGCTGTTGAACACGTAATAGAGTGCGAAATTGTAGGTCCGTTGTTTTTTAAATCATGCGCTACCCAGCTTGAAATATTCCCTAAAGTGGTGGTTGGCGAAGCCAAAGTTGATGTGCGGCCTGTTGTAATAAATTCACTGTGGTATTCCTCAAACAAATGGGTTGCTCCACGGGAGGAACCAATATTGATTCCAAAATCATCGCCTTTTTTCCAACCGGCTTGTTGTAGGGCTTGACGCGAAACCAATAGTGCATAAAGCACGGTGGGATCTAGTGATTTATATTTGGCATCACTTTGACGCAATTGAGAAATGAGGGATTGATCATGAGCAGATAAACGCGCAGCAAATTGAAGTTGGTTTCCAATCATTTGTTGAGAAATGAACGTATCTTGATTGAGATAGTGGTCCCATACCTGGTTGGATTGGTTTCCAAGTGGTGAAATCGAAGCGAGTGAGGTGATGGCTATTTTTGTCTTCAAAAGATGTTCGTCTATTTTAGCCCCGATAGAGCCGGAATCCTCCTGAAGTCCCGAAGGGCAAAGGAGATAAAGGCGAAAGCGGGAGATCATGGATTTGAAACACCAAACAAGTGCTTCAAAAAAGCAAAATTACACTATTTCTAGTGCTTTTTCGATGATTTTATATACTTTTTGTAATTGTTCCTCAGTGATGATGTACGGAGGCAAAATATAAATAATGTTACCCACTGGGCGAAGAATGATGCCGTTTTCGATGAAAAATTGATAGAGTTGATTGCGGAGTTTTCCATAATAACCTACTTCCGAATCTATTTTTATTTCGAGGGCAAAAATGACTCCCAATACACGTGTTTGCGCCACTTTTGGGTGGTTTTTTATCCCCGATTGAAAGATCAAATGGGATTGATGCACACGCTCGATGTGTTGCTGCATGACATCGGTTTGCAACAATGAAATACTGGCTAACGCTGCTGCACAACCCGTTGGATTGGCGGTAAATGTATGGCCGTGAAACAAAGCTTTATGGGTGTCGTCGCTATAAAAACCGTCAAAAATAAACTGGGTAAATGTAGTAATTGCCATGGGTAGGGTTCCGCCTGTAAGCGCTTTGGAAAGGCACATCATGTCGGGTTGTACAGTCAGATAATCACAGGCAAATGTTTTTCCTGTTTTACCAAAGCCTGTCATGACTTCATCGGCAATTGTAAATACGTTATTTTGATTGCAAATCGCAATTAATTGATCGAGTTCGTGTGCTTCATACATTACCATTCCGGCAGCGCCAAGGACCAAAGGTTCAAATATAAAAGCGGCAACATCATGTGTTTCGAGTGCGTTTTGAAGTGCGACTCGGGATTTTTCCTCGTTGCCTTTTGTAGGAACTGGAATTCGCACAACATGAATGAGTGCATCTTGAAAGGCTTCTGTAAATAATCCGATGCCACTTACTGCCATTGCTCCGAAGGTGTCGCCGTGAAACGCATCATCGAAGGCAATAAGGGTATTTTTTTTTATTCCGAGGTTGTAATGAAATTGAACTGCCGCTTTTATGGCGACTTCAACTGCCGTAGAACCATTGTCTGAATAAAAGAATTTCTTTTGATTGGAAGGTAGAATTTGAGCCAATTTTTCGGCTAATTCTACGACTACATTGTGTGTAAATCCGCCAAAAAGAACGTGCTCCAATGTAGTAAGTTGTTTGTAAATCGCATCGGCAATCACCTGATTGGAATGTCCGTACGGATTGACCCACCAAGAGGCAATAGCGTCTATGTATTCTTCTCCATTTTCATCCCACAACAAGGCGTCTTTCCCTTTTACAATGGCCGGATGAACAGTAGCAGTTTTGTGTTGGGTGTAGGGATGCCAGTTGTATATTTGATCTCTTTCGGAAAGGTTCATTTTGAATAAAATTGATTACAAATTTAGTAGATTCTCCCGAAAAATATCGGCATAATACTGGATCACATTTTGGTCAAAATAAGGCTCCTCGTCAATGCGACCAATACAATTCAGTTTAGATTTTTGCAGAATAATAGATTCTGTTGCTTTATTTTCTGCTCCTGAAAAAAGGATCCCCGCAATCTTGATGTTTCTGTTTTGGAGCGCTTCAATGGTGAGCAAGGTGTGATTGATGCTGCCCAAATAATGCCTAGAAACTACAATTACTTTATAATCAGATTGAATGATGTCGATGACGCAATCTGTGCTGTTTAGCGGTACTAAAACCCCTCCAGCTCCTTCAATTACTAAATGGTTTTTAGTTTTGGGTTCGATGATCTGGTCTAAACCAATCACTACTCCATCCAATTCGGCTGCCCAATGCGGACTAGCGGGCGTGTGTAATTGATAACTATTTGGATGAATGGTGGTTTTAGAATTGGAAATATAATGTTGTATTTTATGACTATCCGAATGGTCAATGTCTCCCGCTTGAATCGGCTTCCAATAATCGGCTTCCAACGCTTGCGTGATAATGGCAGAAGCAATGGTTTTACCTACATCCGTTCCGATACCTGTGATAAATAATTTCATACTATATAAATTCAAATTTACACGCTTCGCAACGGTACTTGTATTGAATGAAAAAAGGAAAAATAGAAACTAAAAATCCGAATATAAAACTCATTAAAGATTTTATACTTGTGATAGACGTTAAATACAATACTTTACTTTCACCACATTTTGGACAGCAAACCAAATTATTGTTGTCGTCTACAGAATAGTCACTTACCTGAGACAAAATAAAGGTAGCTTTTTCAAAATCTTCTTGCCTTACAAACAATTTTACGCCTCCAATCGCATTGCTAATCAACGGATCGGTATCGATGGTAATGTTGTCGTACATGTATACCGTGATGCCTTCAGATTCTAATTTACCTTTAAAAATTAGTGCTTCTGAAGAATATTGATACGTGTCAACTAAAGCAAATTGTGGTTCCATATCGATTAAAAAACAAAGGTAGCAAGTAATTGCAATACATCAGCTATTTCTTGTTCCGAATTAAAACTATGCAAACAAAAACGCAATCGTTCCTGACCCTCGGGTACCGTGGGTGACAAAATAGGTTTTACATCAAATCCTGCCTGCTGAAAAGAGGTGGCAATTGTTTTAACTTTATGATTTCCAGGAATGATCGCGCACTGAATAGCCGATTTACTGTACACAAATATAGATTTTAACCCCAACTGCATTTTATACTGATTGAAAAACTGAATGTTCTGTTTAAGCTGCTGAAGGGCTGCTTTTTCGGCACTCAATTGTTGGTAGGCAATCAATATAGTAGCCACCGCGTGAGGGGAAAGTCCGGTTGTATATATGAAGCTCCTTGCAAAATTGACCAAGTAGTCTTTTAATTCATCACTACCTAAAATGGCAGCTCCATGGCAACCCAGTCCTTTACCAAAAGTAACAATTCGAGCAAATATGCTGTTTTGAAGCTGGGTTGATTGAATTACACCTTCGCCGTTTTGACCAAAAACTCCCACCGAATGCGCTTCATCTACAATAAGGTAACAATTGTATTTTTCTGATAGCAATACTAATTCTTCTAGATTAGGGGTATCACCATCCATAGAAAAAACACTTTCGGTAACGATGTAAATGACAGGAATTTGAGCAGAAGTAGTGCTGATTTTTTGAATACTGTTTTCTAATTCTTCAAAATCATTATGGGCAAACTTATACGCTTTTGCATGACCCATTTGAATACCATCCCGAATGGAGGCATGACACAATTCGTCATAAAAAATAACATCATTTCGTTGCGGTACAGCGCTAAAAAAACCAACATTGGCATCGTACCCCGAATTAAAGATAATAGCCGCTTCTGTTTGGTGAAAACGAGCAATGAAATCTTCTGTAATTTGATAAAGGTTATGGTTGCCCGAAAGTAATCTTGAACCCGTTGCACCGTTGATTTTGATATCATGATCTATTAAATAGGCATGAGTTTGATCAAAAATTGTCTCGCTCTGGGCAAAACCTAGATAATCATTAGATGCAAAGTCAATGCCTTTATTTGAAATAGACAACGTTCGCAAAGCATTGTTTTGCTCGCGTTGAGTGAGTTTGTCAGACACTGATTTTGGAACTGGTTTCATCTTTCAAAAATAAAAAAAGCCAAACAATAATGCTTGGCTTTTTATCTTTATTTTAAATGTAATTAATCTGCTAATACAATTATTTTATTGTCTTTCATTTCGATGGTTCCTGAAGCAATTTCAAGATGAACGTTTTGATCGTTTACTCTTGTGAATTTTGCTTCAACCTCTTTGCTGAACGAAAAACTTGGTGCAGTTATTTTAACTGTTCCTTGTTTTAAAATAGAAACTATTGGCGCGTGATTATTTAGTATTTGAAATGCACCGTTTACTCCTGGAAGAGCAATAGAGGTGATTTCTCCTTTGAATAATGTAGCTTCTGGTGATACTATTTCTAAAATCATAATTATTTAATTACGAATTGAAATTACGAATTACGAAAATATCATTCGTAATTTATAATTCATATTCTATTAAGCTTCTGCTAACATTTTTTGACCTGCTTCGATAACATCTTCAATTGATCCTTTAAGGTTGAAAGCTGCTTCTGGAAGGTGATCTAATTCTCCATCAATAATCATATTGAATCCTTTGATGGTATCTTTAATGTCAACTA
>ERZ650308.461-NODE-461-length-21981-cov-7.015963_pt1 | contig 21981 bp, 26 predicted proteins | sample MGYA00376244_ERZ650308 | MGnify/ENA primary metagenome ERZ650308 (study PRJEB26733, sample SAMN07839295) | wastewater metagenome | biome: small river; feature: stream; material: water | place: USA: North Carolina | collected 2016-04-26 ... | reverse complement strand
GCCCGCGTCGAGCAGCACCGCCGCGGGATCGTCGGGGAGGGTGGCGCCGCCGCCGATGGCGCGGCCGTTGATGGTGCCGGGCATCAGTCGCTCCCCACGCCGCGGAAGTCGCAGTCGACGGTGGCGGTGGCGGCCGACGCCTGCGCGGTCACGCGGATCGCCGTGTTCGCCTCGCCGTACCACTCGGCGACGTAGGGCGCCGACGAGGTCGCGGTGTCGGTGAGGCCGCTCACGATCGCGAGGCCGGCGTTCGGGCCCGCCTGCTTGTAGACGCGGACGGTGATGTCCTGGTCCGTCGTGACGACGAGCGACCACTGCTTCACGGTCGAGAAGCCGACGGTGCCGCCGGTCGCGGCGGTGAGGAGGTTGACCTCGGATGCGGACGTGACGGTGACGTCCGCGAGGCCCGCCTGAACGGGTACGGTCATGGTGCTGTTCCCCTGCGCCGCCCTCGCGGCGCGCTACTGGTTCTCTTCGAGTTCGATGCCGGCGAGGTGGAGCGCCCCCGCCGTGGTCTTCCCCTGGAAGGTCGCGCTCACGATGCGGTCGGTGCCGTTCGTCGGGAGGTAGCAGTCGACCCACGCGGACCACTGCCACGACGCGCCGGAGAGGCCGGTCGCGTCGAAGGGGTCGCTGCTGCTGCCGGTGTTCAGCCGGATCGCGGCGTTGCCGCCGCCCGTGACGTAGTAGAGGTAGCGGACGCGCGCGGGCTCGCCGACGGCGCTCGACGGCAGGTAGACGACGCGCGGGCGGAAGCGCCACGGGAGCGGCACGCCCGCGTTCTCGAGCAGCGTCGAGAACGGCGCGTACGCCGCGCTCACGGTCGACGGCGCGGTCGCGATGTCGCGAGGCCAGGCGACGGAGAGGTGCGTGCGGTTCGCCTTGATGCCGCCCTCGATCGTCTTCGCGATCCGCTCGTAGCCGCGCGTCGTGACGCTGCCCGCGCTGATGGGGTTCCCCGGGTTCAGCGGGCCCGTCAGCGCGCCGTACGTGTCGGCGTCGCTGACGCTCGTGCGCGGGCACTCCCACGCATCGATCCATTCGAGGGTGACGTTCGTCGCGCTGCGGGCGAAGGTGAACTCGAACGACCACGACGGGTCGGTGAGGGTCGCCGCGATGGCGTCGAGGTCGAGGTACCCGACGCCGCCGAGGTGCACGTCGCCGGTGGGCGAGAGCGAGCCCGAGAGCGCGCCGTACGTCGTGCCGTCGAGCGCGGTCGGGATCTCCGACGCGGGCGGCGTGATGGCGTTCCCGAGCGCGTCGCGGATCGTGAGCGACACGCTGATCGTGGCGAACCCCGCGAAGGGGTCGAACCCCGCGAAGGGGTCGGGGTCGCTGCGGTACGCCCACGCGATCCGAAGCTGCTTGATGCTCGTGTGCGTCCGCGTGTAGCCGAACACGAACGTGCCCGGCTCCTGCGCCATCATGCCGCCGAACTGACGGCACGGGCGGCCGAGGGCGACGACGTTCGCCGCGGTCGCGCGCGTGATCGTGTGCGACCCGCGCACCGTCAACCCCGTGTAGCCCTCGCTGTACGCGAGGACGGGGAAGTCGGGGATGAGGCCCTCGGTGCTCACGTCACTCGGGCTCCGTGGCGAGGGTGATGCCGAGCACCTGAGACTTGCCGGCGTTGGTGTAGAAGCCGCACCAGAAGGTGGCGACGAAGGCGTCGAAGGGCTCGCCGATCGCCGGCACCCCGGACGAGCCACCGTCTCCGAGCATGGGGTACTCCGTCACGCGCTCGAAGCTCGCGTCGGTCAACGCCGCGGTGCCGCTCATAGGGAGCGTGAGCACGAGGTCTTCCCACGCGCCGCCGTTGGCGGGGATCACGTCCCACGCGAAGGCGTCGCCGGACTGCGGCGCGCGCCACCGGCCGGGGCACATGACGAGGATCGCGCCGATGTAGTCGGCGAAGGGCGAGGTCGCGAGCGTCTCGATGCGCGCGCGCAACACGATGTTCGGCCACGCGCTCGCGGCCACCGCGTTGCGGTGGATGACGTGCGTCCCGAGGCAGACGTTCGCGGGGTTCGGCGCGAGCACCGAGGACGACCAGTCGAAGTCGGCGATGGTGAGCTCGGCGTTGATCGCGGGCGCCGTCGGCGATGGCTGGTCGACGCTCGTGAACCCGGGCACCGAGCGCAGCGTACGGTACGTGCTCTCGTCGCCGAGGTGGTTGAGATCGCTCGTCATCCACGCCTGGAACGTCCCCGACCCGAGCGCGCGGTATGCCGCGAAGAGGTCGGAGGTCGACCCCCCGCCCGCGGGCGCGCGCTTGATGACCCGTCCGATGGTGTCTGCCATTGTGCGTCAGTGTGCGATTGCAGAGGGGAGCTCCCGCGGCGCGCCGGACGCGCTACCGTGGGGCCATGAATCCAGGACAGCCCAGCCACCTCGCGGTGGCGGTCGCGTGCGCCGTGCTCGCCGCGCTTGGCCTCGTGCTCGTTGGCTTCGGCGAGGCGCTCGGCGCGCTGCGCGAGGTCGCGATGAACACCCGCGCGGCGGGGTCGCCGGGCGACAGCTACGCGGCCTTGCGGGTGATCTCGGTGGGGCTCGCGGTGATCGGTGGGTGCCTCGCCGTGTCGGGGCTCGCCGGTGTCGCGGTCGCGGCGGTGTCAGCGTGAGGGCGCTCGTGCTCTACGCGTGCGCCGCTCTCGCCGCCTGCGGAGACGGCGGGGGCACATCCTCGCGGGACTACACGGACACGGGGTGCCCTGCGCCTGTGGCGGCGCCGGGGTGGGAGCAGTTCGCTTGCGATCGGGGGCGGGGGCAGTCACCGCGCTACGTCTCCGTCCCGTCGTGCGCGCAGGAGCTCGGGCTCGTCGCCGCGATGCCGCGAGTCGCCACGATCGACAGCACGTCGCCGAACTACGCGATGTGCCGCACGGCGCGGGTGTCGGTGGTGACGATCGACGACGTGTCGCGCTCGACGTACTTCACGCGCTGAGTCACGCGGCGAACACCCGCGCGGGCGTCGACGACCCGTCGAGCGTGTAGGACGCATCAGCGAGGTAGGCGTACTGCGTCTGGTCGGGGCGCAGGACGACCACGCTCCAGTCGTCGTAGATCAGCATGACCTTGAGCGCGGACGCGGAGAGCGTGACGAACGTCGCGTTCGGCGCGGGGTTCAGCGTCACGGTGCTGCCGCTGACGGCGGAGACCGTGTGCTGCGTCGAGGCCGTCGGGCTCGCGGTGTCGATCTCCACGAGTCGCACCTTGTCGCCGACGACGAACGTGCTCGCGCCGCCGTCGGCGTACGCAGGGCCCGCGAAGCCGCCGCTCCCGAAGGTCGACGTGTCGAGCGTGAGCACGGCGCCCGTGATGCCCGCCGCCGCGACGAGCGCCGTGGGGGCGTACCCTTGGATGTTGCTCGGGTTGAGCCGCAGCGTGTACGCGACCCAACCTTCCGTCTGCTCGCGGTACAGGGCCACCTCGCGGGACACCACCTGCGCGATCTGGTCGCTGATGCCGCGGCCGCCGCTGCGGTTCGGGATGCGCCAGAGGTCGTTGATGTAGATGAGGTCGCCGACCTGCGCGTCGTACTTGTGCAGCGGCAGGCGCACGGTGACGTGCTCGTATGGGTAGCGATGCGGGCCGAGGATCGTCGCGGCTTGCGCGAACACCTGCGCGTAGAGGCGCGAGGCGTCGGCGCTGCCGCCGACCGTGCCGCGCGGCATCGTCGCCGTGATGCCGCCGCGCGTGCCGTAGCGGCCGCGCGAGGTGGCGTCCACTACGTTGACCGTGAGCGACTGCTCGGGCACCTCGACGGTGAAGGTGTTGACGATGCTGTCGCTCCCCTTCTCGTACCCCGGCGTCGCGTTGTCGCGCGCGAGGTCGGTCGACGAGAGGTCGTAGTCGGCGGGCTCGGTGACCGCGAACTCCGCGATGCGCGCGATCGACACCTTGCCGTTGCGCATCACGAGCGCGAAGCCGTTGAGCGCGGCCTCGTTCGCGAGGATCTCCAGCGGCGTCGCGTCGAGGTCGAGTACGTACTCCCGCGAGCCTCGCAGCGCCGACGGGTACTGCCCCGCGACGGTCGCGATGTGGTCGAAGTCGATGGCGCCGATGACGCTCGCGAACTCCGGCCCGAGGGTCTCCATCGCGAACTGAAGCGCTTTGACCCAGGTGTCGGCCTTCGTGTAGAGGCCGAGGCGCGCGACCGTCGGCTCGCTGATGACGAACCCCGCGCGTCGAGGGCCGCCGCGGTCGGTGGGCGCGAGGTAGAGCCCCGCGTAGTAGCCGGCAACCGTGGTCGACGGGGCGTTGAGCGCGTCGCACACGAGGTAGTACGCGCCGCCCGATGAACCCGCACCCGTGATGCGCGCGACGCGGCGGGAGGCCCGGTTGTTCGAGTCCTCCATCACGAGGCAGTAGTAGACCTCGCCGTGGTAGGAGGGCCACTCGGCGCCCGGCGTCGGCACGGCCGGAACGCTCGCGTAGTCACCCTGCGTGATGTAGACGCGCGACCCGGTGAAGATCGGCACGTACGCCTTCGGCATCGCCGACGGCGCGCGCAGCGTGGCGCCCGTGGTCGACGCGGGGAGGTCGGTGTAGATCGGCCCCCCCCACGGGTGGAAGAAGCGCAGGTAGCGCGACGAGACGAAGCCCTGCACCGTGACCGTCAGCGTCCCGCTTTCGTCGAGCGCCGCGCCGAAGTTGGCGCCGACGGCGCCGAAGCTCGTCGCGCCCGCGGCGGAGAGGTCGGCGACGAACGCCTCGCGCGACGGGTGCCAGCCCCCGCGGTCGGGCGCGGCCGCGTCGCCGGTGAGGATCGCGAGCGCGACGACAGCGGTGCTCGTCGCGGCGCTCACGAACACCGGGCAGAAGTCGCCCGCGAAGGGAAGCCGCAGCGTCGAGCGCGCGTTGCTGGCGCTCGCGTGCACGTAGCCCTGCACCGTGATCTGCCGCTGGCTGATCTTCTGCCCGAGGCGCTTGATCGCGTGGTCGACGTGGACGATCCACCCCTCGCCGTCGTCGGCGAGCGCGGCGCCCGTGCCGACGTTACCGAAGTGCTCGAGCGACAGGCGCGTGATGACGCCGGCCGTCACTTCCGCGAGCCACAGCGTTGCGGGGCGACCGATGATCTCGTCGGGGCCCGAGAGCGCCACGGGGTTGCCGAGCCCCGTGCCGGCGGCCTCGTCGTAGAGGTGCCGCGTCGGGGTCGAGCCGAACGCGCCGCGGGTGCACGACGTGAACGCCGTCGCGGTCTTGCCCCCGTACGCGATGGCCTCCTGCCCGAGGTACACGACGCCCGACGACGCGAAGGCGGCCGTCGACACCACGTCGAACGACGTGGCCGACGCGCTCACGGTCGCGGTGATGTACGTCGACGCGAGGTTGTTCGCGTTGCTGAACAGCGCCGTCGCGGCGTACTCGTCGGTGCCGTCGTCGATGTCGGCGAGGTAGACGGTCACCTCGGAGACGTCGAGCTGCTGCGACTGCGTCGGCTGCGCGCGCTCGGAGATGGACACGCCGTCGCCGCGCAGCGACAACCACGGCTTGCCGTACGCGGTCCAGTTGCCGTAGGTGTTCCCCGGCCACCACTCGTCGGGCGGCGACGAGATCGACAGCCCCGTGACGCTCACGCCCTCGGGGTAGAAGATCGCGGGCACGCCGTGGATGAGGAGGATCGGGATGACCTCCGCGCCCTCGGCGGCCGTGCTCCATGCGATGCGGGTCACGCTACGCCCTCGTCCCCGTCGCCGTGCTCTGCCGCAGGAGCGGCGTCACCCAGCGGTAGTAAGCGTCCCACCCCTCGCGCGTGCGCTCGAAGCGCGGCTGCGCGATGGCGGCGCCGGGGATCGTCACGAGGTTGTACCGCTCCGACGTGCTCGACAGGTGGTCTTGGAAGTTGCCGAGCGCGGCGGCGCACGTCTTCCCGAGCGACGACGCGAGCAGGTCGACGACGGACCACTGCCCGGGGTGCGCGCCGTACTGCGCGCGCGAGTAGATGGGGTCGGGGTAGAGCGGCGACTGGTACACGCCGAGCGCCGTGCGCGTCGACGGGTCGGGCGGGGCGAAGTCGAAGGTGGCCTCGTCCTCGTCGTGCCAGGTGTTGATGCGCACGCCGTAGCCGACGCCAGCCATCGTCTCCGACGCGGCGACCGCGGTGCGGGCCGTCCACCCGTTCGACGCGCGCGACGTGAAGGTCGCGAAGTACCGCGGCGGGTGCGCGGCCGTCGCGCTCGTGGCGCTGCTGATCGCGACCGTGAAGCCGAGGTAGTTGAGCGGGTCGCCCGACGCGGACAGCGCGCCCGTCGACGTGAACACCACCTTGGAGTCGGCGCCCATCGCGAGCGTCACGACCTCGCCGCGGCCCGCGCCCGAGATCGCGGAGTTGATCGCCGCCTGCACGACGCGGATGAAGTCGGACGTCGACGGCGCGAGGAGCATCCGGTAGGAGCCCGACGCGACCGTGACATTGACGGGCGACGTGCCCGACGCGAACGTCAGCACGATGTCGGGCGGCGACGAGGTCCACGCGAACGTCGGCGCGATGGCGCTGCGCAGCGTCGGCGGCATCAGTTCGCGCCGCCCGCGCCCGCGCGCCCGAGGTTGAGCTGCACGCCGCCCTGCACGGCGCCGCGGTTGAGCACGCCCGCGAGTTCGCGCGCGCTCTGCCGCACGCCGCCCGTGCCGTACATGGGGCCGCCGAACATGACGTTGACCACGTTCGTCCCGCCGCCGTCGCCGCCGACCTTGCCGACCGACGGGGCGCGCTCGCGCGCCTCGCGACCGCCGCCCGACGGCGCGGCGGGCTTCGACGGAGGCGACGGGGCCACGGCGCCCGCGCCGGCCGACGCGAGGGCGCCAGCGCCCGCGAAGAGCGCCGACGCGGCGAACGACTCCGCCGCGCGGTCGTACTGGTACGACACGAGCGAGGCGACGCCCTCGGCGAGGTAGAAGGCCGACTTGACGAACGCCTCCTTCGCGAGCGCCTTGAGCACCTCGGAGAGCACGCTTTGCAGCGCGACGCCGACGGTCTCGCTCCCCTCCGCGATGGCTTGGAAGTGCGTCGCGAGCGAGTCAGAGAGCGCGCCGTACGCCTTCTCCGTGAACGCGACGGTCTCGCCGGTCACGTCGATGCGCTCGCGGTGGAGTTCGCGCATCCGGTCGTTGAACGACTCCTCGCGGTTGAGTTGCTCTTCGAGGGCGCGGGCTGTGCGGGAGGCGTTGCGCTGCGCGCGGAGCTCGTCCACGCGGTCGCCCGCGGCGCCGCGGAAGCCCTGCGACTGCCGGTCGAAGCGGCGGCTCACCTCGATGCCGCGGTCGACGGCCTCGCGCGCCTCGCGGTCGCGCTCCGCCTGCCGCTCCGCCCCGACGCGGCGGCCCGCGGCGGCGTCTTCGAGGCGCCCTTGCAGCGCGCGCTGCTCGGCTTCGATCTCTTGCAGCATCCCCGTGAGGCGCACGCGCGTGCGGCGACCCGCGGTCTCCATGCGGCGGTTGATGACGGCTTCGAGGTCGGAGAGGCGGTCGAGCTCCGACTGCGCGACGGCCGCGGCCTCGCGCGCCGCGCGCTCGCGCTCCGACCGCTCGACCTCGACGAGCCGCAGGCGCTCGTGCTCGGTGGCCGCGCCCATCTGCAACAGTTCCACCTCGCGGCGGCGCAGGGCGTTGGAGCGCTCGAGGTCGGACTGCTCGACCTGCCCCAGCTGGCGCGTGAGAGCGATGGCGCGTTCGAGGCTCGCGAGCGGGTCGCCGTTCCCTCGCTTGAACTTGCGCGCGCCCGCCATGATGTCGGAGCCCTCGCCGAGCTGGCGGTCGATGAACTTGACTGGGTCGAGGATCGCCTGCCGCGCGTCGGCGACGGTGCTGCGGAGGCTCGCGAGCATCCGCTGCCCGAACGCCCCGAGGTCTTGCCCCGGCGCGGGCGCCTCGAAGGTCGGCGTCGCGCCGGACTGCGGCGCGGCAGCGCTCGGCGCGCCCTCGGCGAACGACGCGCGCATACGCGCCCACGTTTCGCGGAGGCCGCCCACCGCGCGGGTGAACGAGTCCACGTTGCCCTCGAGCGCAGCGAGGCCCGACAGCGCAACGTTCAGCGCGTCGGGGATGAGCATCAGCGCCTGGTGCAGCCCTTCGGTGGCGTGGCCGGCCTCTTGGAATACCTCGCGCCAACGGATGCCGATCTCGTTCTCCCGCTCGATGAATCGGGCGGCCGCGGCGTCGCCGCGCGCCATGGCCTGCGAGAAGCCGGTCACGAAGCCGGTGGATGCCTCGCGGGCGAACTCCTGCATGTTGCCCTTGGCTCGCTCAAACCGCAGCCCGATGTCCTCGACGCGCACGCCGAGGTTGTTGGCAGTCTCCGTCAGCGCTTGCAGCCGCTCGTCGGCCGTGTGGGCGTCGCCGCCCACCATCCCGAGGGACGTGCCGAAGCGGCGCAGCCCCTCCTGTTCGCCGCCGAGGAGCGCGTCGGTGAGCTGCTCGACGGCCTGCGTCACCTCCGTGCCCGTCTTCGTCGCGTAGTCCGTGGACACCGCGATCAGGGCGTTCATCTGCTCCTGCGTCAGCCGGAGCCCGGCCTGGTGCAGCCGCATCGCCGACGTGCTCGCCTGCACCGACGAGACGAACGCGGAGCCCGACCGCGCGGCCTGCTGGAAGTTGAGGCCCGTCGAGCGCGTCGCGGCGTCGAGGCGCTGCCCTTCGCGTGCGTAGGAGACGACGCCCTCGGTGAGCTCAACCACCTTCGCGGCCACGTCCTCGAACGGGCCGACGACGTTGCGGTAGGCGCGGCCGATCTTCTCGACCTCCTCGCCCGCCTCCTTGAGCGCGCCCCACGCCTCGCTCGCGCGCTTCGCGTTGGTCTCAAGGCCGCCGACGGCCTCGGCCGCGCCCTTGATCGTGTCGACGAAGGCGTGGAGTCCCTCGACGCCCTCGCCCCACTCGATGCCGAACTTGAATTCTAGGTCGCTATCGGACACGGACGGCCCTCAGGATCGCGACCACCTGCTTCGCGGAGAGCGGCACGACGCACCCGTGCACGTCGCCCGCGGTGACGCCCGGCGCGCCCTCGACGGCGGCGTGACGGAAGCCCTGCCCCCACCGCTCCAGCGGCTCGCGCAGGGCCGCCGCGTCGACGTGCTCCGGCGCGTCGAGGTCGACGAGGATCAGCGCGCACCGCCGCGACCGCGCGGGGCGTTCCGCCGCTCGTTCTCCTGCTCCTGCTCGCGGATCTTCTGGTCGCTCTTCCATGCTTCGTGCTGCGCGTTCTTGAGCGTCGAGAGGGCCACGAGGTCGGCGCGCGTGAGGTCGCGCCCGAGGCTCTCGGGGATGGGGACGTGCCAGTCGGAGGCGAGCGCGACGGCGCGCAGGAGCTCAACCGGCCACGGCTCCGCGTAGGTGAGGCACGCGAGCGGGCACGTCTCCGCGGCCGGCGTGCCGGTGAGGCGGGCGACGTACTCCGCCTCCGCGCGGAGGTCGGGGTCGAGCGGCTTGCCGCCGCGCGGGCAGCCCCAGCGCTCGCGCGCCTCGCGGGCCGCGTCGAGCATCCCCGCGCGCTCCGAGGCGTGCTGCGGGCCGGGCGGCAGTTGCTCCGCCTCGCGCGCCATACGGCACCCGCAGTGGGCGCGCGTGGACGCTAGCGCGCGAGCATCAACCCACGCGGCAAGCGGAAAGGGGCGAGGGCGCGGGGCCCCGCCTCCGTGCGGTCGGAGACCACCTTCGCAATCTCGCTGATGGCGTCCTCGCCGAAGGTGTCGTGCAGGTGGTCGATCCACTCGTCGGGCGCGATGGCGACGCCGGGGCGCGGCGCGCTGATGGCGCCGTGCGCGGTGGCGTCGTGCACCACGCCGCGCTCGTCGGTGTAGGCGTGGCACGCGAGGGCGACGAGCGTCTGCGCGAACGCGGGCCCGGTGCGCTCGTTCGCGATGCGCCACGCGGCCGCGGAGAGCGGCGCGACGGTGAAGCGAACGGGGCGGGCGTCGGGCTTGAGCGGGAGGTCGGCGAGCGCCTCGGCGCTGCGCTCGCGCTCGTAGCGCGTGAGCTTCGCGGGGGCGCCGGGCGCGTCGAGGTCGATCGCAGGGTCGCACGTCGGCGTCGAGCTCCCGACGCGGGAGCCGATGAGCACGACGGGGATGGTGGCGGCGGGGTTGGTCATGCGGGCGTCCGTTGCGTTCAGCCGAAGGCGACGCGAAGGGGGGAGTAGATCGGGTCGAGCGCGGTGCCCGACGAGCCGCCCACGGTCACGGCGTCGTCCTGGAGCGCGCCGAGTTCGAGGTCCATGTACAGCCGGTTGCCGACGTTGGTCAGCTTGGGCTCCGCGGTCAGCTTGCAGTTCGACACCTGCCAGATCCAGAAGGCCGCGTTCGCGCCGGTCCCCATGCGCCACACGATCGCGAACGAGTAGCGCGTCTCCGCGTCGTAGGCCGTCGGGTAGCCGCTGTCGAAGCGCAGCGTGAGCTTCACCGTCGCGGCCTTGGGGCGGCCCGCGGTGTCGACCACGGCGACGACGGTGTTCGTGGCGGCGGGGTCGCGCACCATCTCCCACGCGTTGACCATCTCGACGGAGAACTTCTCGCACACGAGCGTGGTGCCGCGCGTCGGCGCGCTCGCCGCGGCGAGGTACACCTGCGGCTGGAACGACGCCGTCGCGCCCATCTCGTCGGAGGCCGTGGCCGTCGACAGCGAGAGGGCGCCGGTGGTGAAGCTCGTCGCCGTGAGGTCGAGCGACATCGTCGGCAGTTTGCCGATCTCCCACGCGAAGCCGAAGTTGCCGTACGCCCCGTTGAAGGTGTACTGCGCCGCAGTGTCGCCGACGTACGCGACCTGCGTCGTGAGGCTCGACGAGTGCGACTCGGCCATCGCGTACGAGTGGAGGTTGCGCACGACCGCCGACGTGGCCGGCGTGCCCGACAGCGCGGGCGACACGGTGATGGTGTCCGTGCTGATGTTCGTGATGAGCGCCCACTCCATCGCGCCAGAGACCGCGACGGCGATCAGCGTGCCCTTCGCGAAGCGCGAGCCCTGACCCGCCTGCACGTCGAACTGCGTGGAACTCGTGCCCGTCGCGACGGTGCTCCCCTCGTCCGCGTGCTCGTAGCCCATGCCGTGGCGGAGCATGATGCGCGGCGTGAGCGAAGCGGGCGACGTGCCGCTGACGAGCTGGTCGGCGGCCTTCGTCGCCTTCAGGTACATCTTCAGCGCGAACTTCGACGCGAGCTCGAGCCCCTGCACGGGCTGGATGGCGTCGGCGCGGCGGACGCGCACGTCCTCCACGTCGAGCATCTCGCGCATCGCGCCGTCGCCGTGCAGCTCCTGGAGCACGAAACAGCGGGTCATCGCGTTGGGGAACGAGCCGCCCGGCGTGACGCCGAACGACGACTCCTCGCCGATGTACACCGCCTGTTCGCGGGTGATGATGTTGCTCTGTGCCATGTGTTCCTCTGCGCCCCGCGGGGCGCGCTATGCCTTGCGGACGACGACCTGCGCGCGCTTGAGCGCGGCGAGCATGAGCCCGCGCGCGACGCCGATGCGGGAGTCGAGTCCCGCGCGCCGCTTCCACGCGGCGTAGGCGGGCGAGAGCGGGCGGAACGGCGTGTCGGCGCCGTTGTTCTCGACGCGCCGCACGAACACCGCGCGGAGCGCGTTCGCGCCGACCGTCAGCACCGGGAGCATCGACGGCTCCTCGCCGCGGAGCATCGCCTCGGCGAAGCGCTCGCGCACGCGGGCGATGACCTCGTCGCGCGCGGCGCGGTTGATGGCGAAGACGGGGCGCGCGGGCTGCCGCGACGTGCCGCCGTCGAACCACGTTAGCTTCCGCGACTCCTCCGTCGGGAGCGCGAAGACCGCCGTGTACTTCTTCCCGAGCTCCGCCGCGATCTTGTCGAGGCGCTTGCCGATGCGGGCGGCGGCCTCGGCCGCGGCGCGCGCGTCGACGGTGACGAGGTCACGGCCCATAGGGGTCCGTCACGACGCTCTGGAGCACGAGCTCGAATGAGGTGGTCATCGTGTAGCGGCCGCCGCCGAGGTCGCGCCCGGCGCCCGTCGTGCGCTGGCAGCGCACCATCACGGGGTCGGTGTCAAGGCCGCGCAGGTCGTTGAACTCAAGCGCCTGCTTGATGCGGCGCGAGTCGTTGACCGCGCGGCGGTCGGGTCGGTACTTCTGCACCGCCGCCGTCTCGGCGCCCTGCGGGTCCACGAACGCCGTCGAAGCGGCGCCGTACTGGTAGCCCGCGGTCACTTCGAGGGTGACGCGCTCCCACTGCGGCGACGAGTAGGGGTTGTTCGTCGTGTCGTCGGTGACCGACGTGAACTTCACGGAGACCGCGCGGTCGAACTGCTCGGCGGGGTACGACGGGTCGTCGAGGGGCGACGCCTCCGCGGCCTCGCGGAAGACGCCCGCGGCGATGGCGCGCGCCTGCGCGTCGGGGCCGAGGGTGCCGTCGGCGCCGCGGCCCTGGAAGAGGATCGCGCGCAGGCGCGTCTCGACCTCGGAGAGGTAGTCCTCGTTCGCCACGTCAGCCGTTCGCCTTGCGGATCACGTCGGCCTTGACCTGCTCGGCGGCGCCGAGCGCTTCGATGAACGAGACGCGCCCCGCGACCGCGGTCGTCCAGCCCTCGCCGGTCGGGTGCTCGGCGGTGTGGCGGACGGCGACGACGAGGCCGTCGGCGTGGCCGGCGCGGACCCACGCGAGCAAGTCCTCGACGGTCGCGGCGAGGTCGAGCGCCTTCGCGTCGCGGGCGCGGCGGTGCTCCGCGAGGTTGATGATGCCGTCGTTCGCCATCTGCTAGAGTCGGGGGATGGACATCGAAGCAGCCGCGCGGCGGATCGCGTCCGTCGCCGAAGACCTCACCGCCGCCGTGTGCGCGTTCGACGAAGACGAGACGCCCGAGGCGTTCGCGTACGCCGACCGCGACGACCTGCGCACCACGCCGGGGTGCAACTTCGGCCACGGGTCGCGCACGTTCACCCTGAGCGGGTGGACGCTCTCGGCGCGGTTCCGGGCGGGCTTCACCCCGCACGCGCTCGAAGAGATCGTGACGCCCGACGGCGAGCGCTTCGGCGAGGACGTGGCGCTCATCGTGTGGCGCTTCGTCGAGGGGTACGCCGCGCGGCTCCCTTGGGTCGAGCGCGGGCGGCGCACGTCGCCCACCGTCACGCCCCTTGCCGCGCCCTGACGACGCGGAGCATCCCGCGCTGCGGCCGCGTGAAGTCCGCGGCGTCGACGGCGAACTCCTCGCCGCCCGTCGTGAACTCCGGCCCTTCGAGCACGACGGTGACGCGCTTCGCGTAGCCGCTCGGCGGGGCGACGTCGTCCTGCGCGTAGCCGCCGCCGGGGAACTCCTGCGTGATGGGGCCGATCTCGTAGACGGCCGCGACGAGCACGCCGTCGGAGAGCGACACGGTGCCGCCGCCGAAGTACGACCGCTGCCCGTCGGTGACCTGCGTGACCTTCGGCCGCGGGTCGAGCACGGTGTCGGTCGTGCTCGCGATCGTGGTGCCCTGCGCGCCGACCGCGCCCGAGTAGGTGCGGACGCGGACGGTCGTCTTCGTCACCCGCTGCCCGAGGGCTTCGGGGACGCGGCGGACGGCGTTCGCGATGGCGCGGAAGCCGTTGAGGGCCGATGTGTTGTTGGTGCCCATCAGTAGACTTCGAGCGCGGGCGACGCCGACGACACGCGCGCCGCGAGGTTGCGCAGCAGCCCCGTCACGCCGAGCGCGGCGGCGAGCCTGCCGCGCAGCACGTTGCGGAAGTTCTCCGCCTGCACGAGGATGGAGCCGCCCTCGCTCGCGCTGAAGAACTCGATCTCGTCGACCTTCTTCACGCCCGCGCTCGCGACGTTGGCGCGCTGCACCTGGTCGAGCGATTCGAGGTCGGCGATGATGCCGCGCGCGATCGTCAGCCCGCTCTCGACCTCGACGGGGTAGGTGCCCGAGTGCGTCTGTTTGCAGATGACGTCGATCGTCGATCCGCTGATCGCGCGGACGGTGCAGACCTCGCGCGAGGCGTCCACGTCGATCACGACGCGCGAGGAGACCGCGGCGAGGCCCGCGACCGACCCGAGGGTCAGCGTCGCGGGGCCCGCCGCGGTCACCGCGGTCGAGCACGTCGTCGGCGCGACCGACGAGGAGGAGAGGTTGGGCTGGATCACCGAGGTGTAGACAACATGGATGTCGATCATCGGCACGGCGCCGATGTCGAGCAGGTTGTCGAAGAGCTCCGCGCGGATGCGCATGAGCTCGGCCTCGGTGAGCAGCGACACGTCCCCTCCTCGTCAGGTCACGTCGGCACGGCCGCGCCGTAGAGGCGGCCGATCGGGTTGTAGTACGCGGTGACCGCGGTGGTGTCCGCGGGCGCGGTGGCGGCGCCCGCGAGGGTCGCGACGCAGCGCACGGAGCGGAGGCAGTGCATCGACGGCGGGACGGAGAGCGTCTGCCGCGTGACGACCTCGGAGGCGGTGCCGCCCGCGCTGGTCCACGTCGCGCCGGTGATGTCGAACCACGTGGTGCCGTTGAAGCTCCCCTGGAGCTTGAACGTCGCGGCGACGCTCGCCGTGGTGACGGCCGACGTGCACGCGAACAGGCACGAGCCCGGGTCGAAGAAGCCGGTCGAGACGGACGCGCCGTTGCGCGCGGTGCCGTTCGCCGAGGTCGCCGTCGCGAGCGACGCGATCGAGACAATGGGGATGTTCATGGTGGTCCTCCTCCTCGCCCGGCGTCAGTTGGAGTGCGCCGACACGACGAAGCGGTTGTCGAGGAGCGAGAATCCCTCGTACGCGAGCCACATCGCCTTGGCCGTCTCGCCGTAGTTGTCGTCGCTCGACAGGGCGATGCGGCAGCCCTCCTTGTCGCGCACGCGGCCGACGATGTCCTTGCCGAACATGACCGCGTGGTTGATGGTCACGCCGCTGACGGTGGCGGTGTCGACGACGTTGGAGTTCGAGGCGTACACCTCGACGTCGCGGCCCACCGTCTTGATGTACCCGGCCTGGAGCGGGTTCGTCGACGGGTCCATCTTCGCGTAGCGCGCGAACTGCGGGTCCATCACGAGCTGCTGCTCCTGCGCCGGGTTGATGATGAGGCGGTAGCGCCCGTCGTCGAACGTCGGGATGTTCGTCGCGCGGAGCTTCGCGACCATGCGGGTGATGGTCTCGTAGTCGAACGGCCGGTCACCGTTGACGTTCGTGGTGAACGCCGAGGCGTCCGACGAGATCGAGTTCGTCGGGTCGTTCGGGTAGAGCACGTTGCCGCTCGCGGGGCTGTCGATCAGCGTCGCGACGACGTTGTCGAGGAGCGCGGTGCGGTCGTACTGGAGGTGCTGCCCCACGCGCGCCGCGAGGCTGTGGACCGACTGCATCGCCTGGAAGCGATCGATGCCGTAGGGCTGCGGGGTCGTGCCGCCCGCGGCGTAGGGGCCGCCGAGGCGGAGGATGGTGATCGGCACCTGCTCGCCGGTCAGCGCGAGCGGCGTCTGCGAGAAGGTGACGCCGGTCCCGAGCGTGCGGGCCGACACGGTGTAGCCGCCGCCGGAGAACACCGGGCGGTTGAGCTTCACCACCGAGCCGGGCTGCGTGGCGAGCTCGTCGGAGACGACGATCGCGCCCGCGCGCACCGAGTCGGACAGCATGAGCTGCATCGACGCGAGGTCGGGCACGGGGGCGCCGCCGGCCGACGCGGGCACGCCGCGGCCGGACACCCACTCGAACGACGAGGGGTCGGCGCGGAGCTGCGCCTGCACGTCGGCCATGTAGACCATGGTCGCGTAGAGGAACTGCGAGACGGGGGCGATGAGCATCCGCGTCGAGGTGAGCTCGACGAATTCGCTCGGGAGCCATGCGGGGCCGAGAACGGGCATCGTGGATCATCCTGCGGGATGTAGAGTCCCGCGGTTGTTGGTGGACGTTGCGAGGGCGTGGGAGGCGGAGAGGGGCGCGTCAGGACGGGCGCGCGAGGCGCCCGCGGCCGATGGCGGCGGAGTTGGTGGCGTAGAAGAGGGCGGCGCTGTGCGGCGACTTCGCCTTGAGCTCCTCGTAGCGGGTGAGTGCCGCGAGGTCGGGGTTCGCCGTCTGCGTCGAGGGCGGCGGCGCGGCGTTGCCCGCAGGGAGCGTCGTCGCCCCCTGCGGCACCACCTGCAGCGCGGCGGGCACGAGCCCGTGCGCGCGGAGGCCCTCGATGGCGTTGATCTGCCGCACGGGGTCGTCGCCCGCCTGCGCGAGCACGTAGGCGCGGAGGTTCTCGGGGAGCGCGTTCACGTCGCGCTGCGCGGTGATCGCCACCACGGAGCGGAGGCCGTCGAGGCGCTCGGTCAGCGCCGCCACCTGCGGGTCGACCGCGGGCGGGGCGGGGGGCTGCGGCGGCTGCGCGGGGGAGGGCGCCGGGGCGGCGGGCTGCGCCGCGACGGGCGCGGCGGCGGGGGGCTGCGCGGGCGCCACGGGGCGCTGCGCGTAGGGGTTGACGTAGGGTGGCTTCACCGGCGCGGCGGGGGGCTGCGCGGGCTTCGGCTCGGCGGGCGCCGTGGTGGGCTGCTGCGGCTGCGCCGCAGGCGCCTGCGGGGCGGCGGCGGGCGCGGTGTGGACGTGCACCTGCACCGGCATCCCCGGCGACGCGAGGGGCGTTGCGGGGGCGGCGGGCGGCTGCGCCGCGGGGGGCGGCGCGGCGGGGGCGGCGGGGTTGACGGGGTCGCTCACTGCGGCATCTCCATGGGGTTGGGCGGCGGCTGCGACGGGCGCTCGCCCGCGCCGTCGATCTCGGCGAGGGCGGCCTTCATCGCGTCGGCCGCGACGGTGGCGCCCTGCACGCCCTCCCCGCCGAGGGCGGGCATGAGCGCGTCGAGCGCGGGGGCGCTGACGGCGTGCACCTGCACGTCGCCGTTGGGGTCGAACACGAACGCGAGCGCGGCGGCGTCGGAGAGCGGCAGCGAGTCCGCCGCCATCGCCGCCGCGATCTCGCAGACCTCGGCGAGCGACGCCATCAGGTCACCTTGCAGAGCATCGACACCGCGAAGGGCGCGTCGACGGGGTTGCTCCCGGTCACGGTCGCGGCCGTCGAGAAGTCGCTGGTGGTCGGCGTCAGCGAGATGGTGGTCGTCCCGGTGACGGTGCCGAACACCTGCGTGCTCCCGGTGCGGTACGCCTGGAAGAGGTGGCCCTGCACGACGGGGGTGTACGTCTTGCCGTCGCGCGGGCCGCACGCGGTGAACGCGGTGGCGACCACGAGGTCGAGCGTGTCGGAGCCGCCGGTCACGGTGACGCCGTCGCTGTCGAAGTAGAGGCGCGCCTCGACGAGCTGGGTGCCGCCGCCCGAGTAGTCGGTCGACGGGAAGAGGACGATGTCGCGGCAGACCGCGGTACGGGAGGCCATGGCGTGTTACTCCTGCGACGGCGTCAGCCGTTGCTCTTGGGGGGCTTGGGGGCGGCGGGCTTCGGCGCGAGCGCGTAGCGCACGGTGAAGCCTTCGAGGTGGATCATGCGGCCGTCGCCGCCGCGCTTCGCCACGTCCTCCTGCTCCGCGGAGAGCACGAGGTAGCGGTCGCGCAGGGCGGCGTCGTCGAGCGAGGCGCGCGACGCGAAGGCGTCGGCGGCGTAGGTGAGCGAGGCGACGTTGCCCTCCACGGTCACGGCGGGCTTGTCGCCCGCGGGCAGCAGGGCGAGGATGTCTTCGGACTTCACGGTGGGACCTCTCAGGGGGTGGGCGGCGCCATCTCGGCGCCGATCGCCGCGTCGACCTCGTCGGCGGCGAGCACGAAGGCATGGGCGCGGGCGCGCGCGTTGCGGACGGCGTCGAGGCACATGGCTGCGAGCAGGACGAGGTTGCGCTGGTACGACGCGAGCGCCTCGGCGGGCGACGCGCCGTAGCCCGCCACGTCGAGGCCGAGGGTGTTGAGGTCGCCGACGGAGGGCGCGTCGGAGACGCGGCGCACCTTCCACACGCCGCCCTCCACCTGCTCCGGGGCGGGCTCGGCGGGGACGCGGAAGAAGGTCGCGATGCGGCGGATGCGGTCGATGTCCATGCGGGTCGGTGTCTCCTCGGCGCGCCTCGCTGCGGTCGTGCAGTAGGCGGCCATGTCAGCGCGTGACGGTCACGCGGCCGTAGTCCTCGACGCGCGCGGCGAGCGAGCCGGTGCGCGTCCCGATGGGGTTGCCCCCGTAGCCGTCGGCGGCCTTGCGCTTCGCGTACGCCACCGTGAGGCGGCGCATCGGCACGTCGCGCACCTGCGCGTCGAAGCGCTTGACGATCCAGCCGAGCACGGCCTCCGCGTAGAGCGCGCGGAACTCCGTCCACGTCGGCGCGCGGCCGAGGCCCGCGAGGCGGATCTGCACGTCGGCGAGCACGGCGCGGCGGAGCGCGCTGGTGTCGCCGCGGAAGTCGCGGCCCTGCGCCTCGAGCACGTCGAGGAGCTCCTCGTACGAGAGCCCTGAGTAGTGGCGGCCTGGCACGCCGAGCGACCACTCGACCTCGCGCGCCATGCGCGACACCTCGCGGTCGACCTGCGCGTCGGAGAGCGCGCCGCGCCGCGAGGGCGTCGACGGCGAGGCCGCGGCGGCGGGCGTCGTGCGGCGCGGCGCCATGCGTCAGCCGCCCCCGAAGAACGGCGCCGGCTTCGGCTGCGCCTTCGGCTCGAACCCCGCGCCAGCGCTGCCGAGGATCTCGTCGGCGCCCGCGTCGTCCACGAGGAACGCGCGCTTGATGATCGCCTTCGCGGCGTCGCGCGGGAGCTCGCCCGTCGCGACCTTGACCACCACGTCGACCATGCTCGACACCTGCGCGCCGTTGAGCGCGGCGTCGGCCGCCTTCTCGACGGGCGGCGCTGCGGTCGCAGCGTCGGCGGCGGCCACGTCCGCCGGGGCGTCGACCTCGACGGGCGGCGCCATCGTGACCTCGGGCGCCTCGGGTTCGGCGGGCTTCTCCTCGCCGCCGATGGCGCGCATCGTCGCGTGGACGGCCTCGCGCTGCGCGCCCTCGTCGCCGTCGATCGCGGCGACCTCGGCGTCGACGTCCTCGGTGCCGAACAGCGGCGCGACGCTCGCGACGGCGGCGCGCTGCGAGACGACGGGGCGTCCGCCGTTCGCCTTCGTCGCAGTCTCGACGGCCTCCTTGCGGTCGGTCGCGGACGGCTCGAAGTACGGTCCCCACGCGAGATCGATCGGGGCGCCTAGCCACACGGGGGCGCCCGCGCGGAGCGTGCCGTCGGGCTGCTTCTCCGGGGGGCGGTTGCCCGACAGCCGCGCGAGCGCGGGGCCCGCGGCGTCGGCGGCGGCGAGGGTCACTGCCGCGGCGCCCGCGAGCGCGACGTGCCGCAGGATCTGGTTGACGATCGCGACGACGACGGCGCCGTACTCCACGCGGAGGTTGTCCGCCACGTCGAGCATCGGCGCGTGCATCAGCGTCAGCGCGCGGGCGGAGAGGTCGCCGTTGCCCAGCGTGTGCGGGTCGACGAGCACGACGCCCGTCGCGTCGCAGAGCACGCGGCGCAGCTCGTCGATCGCGCCCTTGATGATCTGCGCGCCCGCGCCGGTGCTCTCGACCATCTTCGCGTCGCCGCCCGACGCGATCTCCCACAGGCGGCCGGGCGACTTGCGGACGGCGCCGCCGCCCTCGCCGCTCACGAACCACTTGGCGATGCTGCCCATCGCGCCCATCGGGGCGGAGCCGTCGCGCGCCTGCCGCCCGTCGGCCGCTGGCGACGCGGGGGCGCCGCCGATCTTCACCATCTGCGGCTCGCCGTTGTAGAGCGCGTTGCGGTAGAGCTGCGAGAGTTCGAGGTCGAGCGCCTCGACCTCGTCCTCCATGCCGTCGATGAGCGAGCACCCGTCGACGTCCGCGGCGCCCGCGGTCGCGGGGCGCAGGTTGCGGACCCACACCACGGGGCAGAAGCGCAGCGGCGCGTCGACGAACGGCACGCCCGCCCACTCGGGCTCGCGGCCCTCGCGGAACGGCACCGGCTCGTACACGCGGTCGTGCGCCGCGGTGATCTCGCGCCGGTGCCAAGCCCACTTGTTCGCGCCCGTCTCGTCGGGGTGCTTCCACTGCACCACCACGGACTCGACGGAGCCGTCGCGGCGCAGCGTCGGGGTGCACCACTTCGACGGCAGGATCTCCACGGCGGGGGCGCCGTCGACGAGCCCCGTCACGACGCACGCGCTGCCGCACTTGAGCCCCTCGACGAGCACCTGCCGCATCCGGTGCGAGAGCACCAGCGCGGTCGCGACCTCGTCGACGAGCGCCTGCAACGCCTTGCGCTCCGCGTCGGAGAGCGCAGCGCGCAGGACGCGATTCCCGACCGTGAGTCGCGAGAACGAGCGGTCGCCGAAGACGAGCGTCGCGAGGCGGTTGACCGCGGCGCGGGCGAACCCCGTCTGCACCGCGGGCGCGCGCTCGCGCAGCGGGTAGGCGTTGTCCCAGAACGACGGGCGCCCGTCGTACTGCTGCCCGTTGTAGAACGCCTCGAAGCGGTTGATCCGCCAGTAGCGCGGCGTCTCGCCGTACGCCGCGAGCTTCGTGGCGAAGCCCGCGAGGTCGCGCTGTGCTGGCGTGGGGAACATCAGAAGTCGTAGTCAGCGTCGGACCACTGCGGCTCATCGACCGGCGAGAGCACGAGGTCGGCGAGGCCGAGGGAGAGCGCGTCGAGGTCGCCGGGGCTGCGCGACGTGGTCGCGAAGTCGTGCGTGGTCATCGACTCCTCAAGGCGCGGGTGGTGCCCGACGTGCGAGACCATCGAGGGCGTCCCCGTGGCGGGGTCGCCGTAGAGGTCGCGGGCGCTCTCAGCGCGTCCGCGCTTGTCGCCCTTCACCTTCACGAGCTTGACCGTGACCGGGTCGGGCTCACGGTGGCCGAGGCGCAGCGCCTCGGTGAGGAGGTAGGCGCGGATGGTGCGCTCGACCATCGCCCCGCCGTTGTTCGCCTCCGCGACGATCGCCGAGGCGCCGAGCCTGCGGTACGCCGCGACGGCCCGCGCCGCCCACCCGTCGACGCCCGTCTTCCCGGATGCGTCGGCGAGCACGTACGCGCGCCCGTCGGCGCCGCGCGCGAGCGTCACCACGCCCGCGTCGTCGGCCTTCGCGGCGGCGGCCTCGTCGCTCGCGTTGGGGTCGACCGCGACGATGGTGCGCGAGAGCGGCGGGGCCTCGTCGCGGCGCCACGGGGTGAGGTGCTCCCACGACCACAGCGCGCCGTCGACGCGGCGGCGCGGGCGACCCTGCGCCATGCTCTCGGCGTCGTGCTCCGGCAGTTCGCGGAGGAACTTCTGCGCGCCCGCGAGCGTCCAGCCGAACGCGCGCCCGTCGGGGAGCAGGCGGCGGGGGTTCAGCACCCGCGTCGCCGTGTCGTACGGGCGCGGCGCGGGGACGACCTTCCCGTCTGCGTCCTCGACGCCGAGCATCGGGAGGTTGATGACCTCCCAATCGTCGCCGAACTCGCCGCGCGCGATGTTGCCGATGAGGTCGTCTTCGAGCCACCGCGTGTGGACGACAACGACGCTCATGTCCTCCTGCCCGCGCTGAAGCACGACGGAGGTGAAGGCGCTCTTGACCGCGCGGCGGACGGCCGCGCTCAGTGCCTTCTCGCGGTTCTTGTAGGGGTCGTCGACGACCGCGACCTTCGCGGGCTGCCCCGCGCCGGGGCCGTCGACCGAAGTGAAGAGGCACCCACCGCCGAGCGCCGTCCTCCACATGCGGAGGTTCTGCCGGTCGGGCGAGAGCGCGACGTTCGCTCGGCGCGCGATGTCGCGGGCCTTGTGGCTCTGGTCGTCGCTCTGGTCTTGCTGGTAGGTGAGGTAGATGAGCGGCCACGTCGGGCGCGACGAGAGCAGCCACGCGAGCGCGTGCAGCACCGTCTCCGACTTGCCGTGCTGCGACGGGACGGAGAGGCACACCCGCACCCGCTCGCCGCGCCGGATGCGCTCGAACAGCGCGAGCACGGGCGCGAGGTGGTCGGGCCGCACCATCCCCGGCGACACGCGGGGGATGAAGTCGCCGAGCGACTCGGCGCGGAGTTGGAGCCGCCGCAGCTTCTCGACCTTCAGCGCGCGGAGTTCCGCCGCCGCGTCAGTG
>ERZ650308.460-NODE-460-length-22091-cov-8.451035_pt1 | contig 22091 bp, 20 predicted proteins | sample MGYA00376244_ERZ650308 | MGnify/ENA primary metagenome ERZ650308 (study PRJEB26733, sample SAMN07839295) | wastewater metagenome | biome: small river; feature: stream; material: water | place: USA: North Carolina | collected 2016-04-26 ... | reverse complement strand
TCTATTTGAAAACTAGGTAAGCCCGAGGCAAATTTACAGATGAAGATGCAGGTAATAAAAGATGGGTAAGATTCATTTGGAACCAGTATAGATAGTCAGGCTCAATGGAGAGTAGCTCTAGCTGCATCCAGCCCTTAAAAAATAAAGCCCAATCCAACAGAGACCCCTTGCAAATACAAATTAGCAGGAGTTGCTTGAGTCGAAGTTGCAGTGGAAACTAACGCTCTGCCCATATTTTGCGAAAAGAAAACAGCAAAGTTGTACGAAATCTCTAAATTAATAAAGAATGAATTCTTCCATGCAGAAGTACCCAAATTAAAACCAACTGAAGTATCTATAATTGGCTGTACGATTTGCGCGTTATTATTTCTTGCTAAAGAGCTTGCACCCAAAGAATTTAGGTAGGTAACCTCTAGATCTGTATAAGTTGTATAGAGAAGTGCGCTAGAAACATTTCCAAAAAAGCTAAAACCACCCCCTAAAAGCCAGTTTCCCTTTACCCCAAGTTTCGGTCCAACTCCCCAGGAAGACGATTCTACCCAGGTCTCTTGGCTTACTAAGGACTCGGTAATCACATTCGCAACTAATTTAAAATCATCTTCAATTACGGCAACTTTAAAACCTAACAGAGGTTCAAAAGTCAAATTTGTTCCTGAATAATAGGCTCTTGAAAGAGTTAAATCACCGACATTTACCTGCAAACGCCATTTAGAGTGAAAGAAATCCATTACAAGATCAAAAGGGGGCAAATTAAATACCGGAGAAAAATAGAAACTGTCGTCTTTATTTACCTCCTCAGTTCCTAAAAACCAGAGATAATCTCCACTGACTGTCCAGTGATCGTAGGGGAGATTCAATACAACTCCTGCAGAAAATCCTGCATGATATTTAGAGTCAAATGTAGCTACCTTTCCCTCTGGTTGCTGCAGAGTTGTACTTTCATAAGCAATTTCCCGAGAGTCTCCACTTGGCGCATATTCATTAAATTTCAAAGTAAATCCGCCACCCCACCCATCTCTTACTTGAAATCTTCCACTCTGTGAGATCCCTGCCTGAATTTGGTCTAAATTCACCGGAAGTCCTGTATCAATCTTGGAGGGGATTTGACCCTCCTCTGCCACCAAAAGAGTCATTGCAATAAACCCGAAAAAAACTTTTTTCATAAATAAGAATCCTTAAAAGATAAAGTCCATTCCAACCGAAAAGCCTTGCAAATAGAGATTCCCAGGGGTAGATTGACCTTTATTAGCGGTTTGAATTAAACCTCTTGAAACGTTTTGAGAAAAGAAGAGGGAAAAATTATAGGCGCAAGAGAGACTCATATAAAAGGTCTTATGCCAATTATAAGATCCAGATCCCAAACCAAAATACCCTTTCCAGCTAAGCCCCATTCCAGCTTCCATAATCGGCCTAAGAGCAGAATACCCATTTTCCTTTAAGGAATTTGAATACTCCCCATAATTGTCGTAGCGAATTCTGTTTTTTGTATACCTTGAATAAAAAAAGGTAGCAGCAAGATCGCCAAAGAGGGCAAATCCCTTCCCTAGTAAGTAGTTGCTCTGACAACCTAGCTTCGGTCCGATTCCAAGAGCTCTAGATCTTGCAGTAACTTCTTGCGTTTCCCAATCACCTTCTAAAACATCGGCATGTACATCTAAATTTTGTCGAATCGAGCCTACCTTAATCCCTAACAGAGGTTCAACAGTCACCCTTTTCCCTTCATAGTAGGGGCGCGTTAAGAAAAAATCGACAAGATCAAGGGCTAAATACCAATCTGCCGCAATTGAGCTTAACACAAGATTGTAAGGGGAGACAAACAGCGGCGACATATAATAATCAGTTCCATGGTGATAATGTTTGGTCGCTGCGTGACCTCTATACCAAAGGTAGTCACCTCCAAAGATCCAATGGTCGATAGGTAAAGCGCTTTTAAACCCTACTTGAAATCCAGGTCTATAATTATTCCCCAACCTAAGAACCTCCCCTTGAGGAACTTGATAAACTGGATAAAATAAGTCAGCCGTGTTTCCCGCATACCCCACTTCCATCTCATCTTGACTAGCAAAATATTCATTAAAGCTAAAATTCACACTAATATCGGAGGAATCTCTCGGCTCAATTCTAGCATCTTGAGAAAAACCTAAGAGAATCGGTTCGACTCCAAAAAGAAAGGTCTGAGTTAAAAATAAAACTGAAATCGATCTAGAAAACAACTGACGCTCCTATCGATACACCACTTAAATAAAGATCGCCTGGAGGCACTTGTGTACTCCTAGCCAACGCTACCAAAGTTCTCTCCATATTTTGCGAAAAAAAGACAGCAAGATTGTAGGCAACATTGACACTAATTTTATGCGGACCTCTTGACTCCCAACAGAGCCCGATCCCCGACTCTAAAATCGAGCGAAATGTCTTAGCTCCATCATTTTCTAAATTTGATTGCTCACCTAAATAATTAAGATAATTTAGCTTCAGCGTGTTATAGTTTGTATAGAGAAAACTTGTTGCTAAATTACCAAAAAGCGTCCATCTCTGACTCAATAAAAAATTCCCTTGAAACCCTATTCTTGGGCCGATTCCTGCAGCTCTAGAGGTGGTAGTTGCTCGATCAATATTTGAAGCGGCTACAAATTTTGAAGCTTTTAACTCAAAATGATCCCGAATCCAAGTATTACGAAGACCTAAAAAAGGAGATAGACTCAAATGCTTTCCAGAATAGTAAGATCGACTTAAATACAAATCAATAATATCCATCCCAAGACGCCATTGAGATTCAATCGAACCAATTGCAATATCAAATGGCTCTATCAAAATAGGAGATGTGTAGGGGACGGTTCCATTAGCAGGTTTGGTAACCTGCGAGGTTCCTCGAAACCAAAGATACTCCCCGCAAATATTCCACCCTTCAAAGGGGGTATTAAAAACAAAACCGACTTCAAACCCAGGCTTATAGGCATAATCTAAAACAACGATATTACCGATTGGAACCTCACCAGGAAAGGCAATTTCCATCGAATCTTGGATTGCTATGTATTCATTAAATGTAGCGCTGATTGAAAAATCCCAACCCTTTTTTTCTCTTGTCAACTGAGAAACAATCGGAAGGGTTTGGTTTAAATCGAGTGGCAAGCCAGAATCAAAAGCCAGAAGACTCGAACCCACACCTAAGAAAAGCAAGACAGTAAAATGTTTCATACTTATTTGTACTCTATTTTAATCAAAAGATAAAATCAAGCCCGATTGATGCACCTTGCAAATAGAGATTTTGGGGCCTTGCAACACTCTCATTGGCAGAAGAGACTAAGGCTCTTCCCATATTTTGAGAAAAAAAGATCGAAAAGTTGTAGGCCACCCTTAAGTTACAATAAAAGGCATTTTTCCAAGCGTAACCGCCGAAATTCAGACCCAATCCCGCATCAATGTTAGGATGAAAAAGACTCACACCATCATTTTTTGCTTGAGACTCCTGATTGAGAGAATTATCATAATTCACCCGTATTTTAGTATAGTAGGTATAGAGCAGGCTCGTTGCTAAATTGCCAAAAAAACTCCAGTTTCTAAAATAGATAAAGTCCCCTTCAGCGCCCAGTCTTGGACCAACCCCCCATAATTTAGACGTTGTCTTCACAAATTGATTCGCAGCATCACCTCCAAAAACATCCCCCTCTAAATGAAATGTTTCCCGAATCAAATCCCCTCGAAGACCGACCATCGGCTTAATCGTCAATTTTTTGCCGGAATAGTAAGGCCTTGTTAAATATAGATCTATCAAGTCCAGCCCTAAATGCCAATTTGCATCCAGTGAGCTCATCAGATTTTCATAAAATCCTGTACCAAACAAAGGGCTTGAATAAGAAGTAGAGCCATCGTTTGTTTTAGAGAGATGGGAACTTCCCCGATACCAAAGATAGTCAGAAGCTAAACTCCAATTATCGTAGGGAGTATTTAAAATAAATCCCACTTCAAACCCTGGATTGTACCCAAACCCAAAATTGAGAACAGAACCGACTGGAAGATTTGTAGAATTACTTGGAAATGCAATCTCCATCGAATCTTGAATTGCAGCATACTCTGTAAAAGCAGCGGAAAAGCTATAGCTCCAGGGACTTTCCTCAAAAACTCTAAATCCCTTTGAGAATCCTGCATCTGCAAAGACTGTACTCGTCATCAACAAAAGACAACTAGAAAATAATCGACCCACCTACTGACACCCCTTGTAGATAAAGATTTCCATATGCAGCTTGTTCTAAACTAGCCGTAGAGACCAAACCCTTGATCATGTTTTGAGAAAAGAATACGAGAAAATTATAAGCGACATCCAAACTAATATTTCCCCTTGCCCATTTTAATCCCATACCGCTTTCTAAAATAGGTCTGAGCGTCCCCACATTATTATTTCTTGCAAAAACAGAATCGGCATAGTCCAGTCCAATTTCCGTATACCTTGTATAGAGAAGAGAGGTTGCTAAGTTCCCAAAAAGACTAAATCCAAATTTCAAAACCCCATTTCCTCTAGCACCAAGAGAGGGACCTACACCCCAGGAATTGGAACGCCCTTTTGCAAACTCTACAGCAGAATCTAAACTAAAATGCTGACGAATTAAATTTCCTCGCAATCCAACAAATGGAGAGACCGACACCCTTTTTCCAGAGTAGTAGGGCCTTGTTAAGTACAGATCAATTAAATCGATGCCAACATTCCATTTAGATGTAAAAGAACCAAACGAGTGTGCGCTACTATTTACAAAAAATGGAGAGGTATAAGAAAGCAATCCTCCCCCACTTTTAGAAAGTGCTACGCTGCTGCGAAACCACTCATACTCACCCCCAAAACACCACTTATCATAAGGGGTATTAAGCAAAAAACCGACCTGAAATCCTGCCTTATAATTGCTATCAAAAACAACTGCTGGACCATTTACAGAAGAGCTACTAGGAGAAAAGAGATAGCCAAAGAGATAGGGAAAAGCAATTTCCATAGAATCCTGACTTACTGCATACTCATTAAAGTTTGCATTGATACTAAGATCCCAATTCTTATTCATTTCTAATCTTGCACTTTTTGAAAATCCAAACTGCGGCCCTCTCTCTTCTGAACAAGTTAGAGTTGTAATTCCTACTGTCAAAAACAACGCAACATATTTCATGCCAATCCTTTAAAAAACAAAAGCCAAACTAATGGTTAATCCTTGCAAATACAAATTACCCGGCGTGGAGTCTGAACTATCTGCAGCACTCACCAAAGCAACTCCCATATTTTGAGCAAAAAACAGAGAAAAATTATAAGAGGCGCTTAAATTCAAATAAAACGTTTTTTTCCAATCATAAGAACCCGAACTAAATGCCAATAACGAATCCCACTCAACTCCGAGACCGGCATCAATATTTGGCCTTACACTACCAAACTGATTATTAGAGGTACGTGACTCCTGGCTCAAAGAATTTTTAAATTCTGCATCAATTTTATTATACCTTGTGTATAAAATGCTTGAAGCTAAATCCCCAAAAAGACTAACACCACAACCTAGCAAAAAATTGCTCCGAAATCCGACCCTTGGACCGATTCCCCAAGATTTACTTTTTATGATTGCCGATTGCGTTGTCGGGACCTCATCAAAGAGATTTGCATCAAGTTTAAGAGTTTGACTAATCCAAGATCCTCTAAATCCAGAGTAAGGGACCACTTTCCACTTTTCCCCTAAATAATAAGGTCTACTTAGGTAAAGATCTGCAACATCGACATACAACTTCCAATTTGCATCTAGAGATCTAATAAAAGGGCTATCTCCTATAAAAAGGGGCGACAAATAATATAGAGGCTCCTCGGCAGTTTTTTTTCTCCCCGAATTTCCTTGATACCACAAAAACTCTCCTCCCAAAACCCAATAATCGTAAGGGGTATTTAAAGTGAATCCGACTTGAAATCCTGGGTGGTAGTCATAATTTAACACAATTAAAGAGCCATTCGAAACTTTATTACTTGTAGAACTTTCATAAGCCAGTTCCATAGAATCTTGAACCGCTTGATACTCATTAAATGCCACATTTACGCTAAAATTCCAGGGATCTTTTGTCTCAAACCTTGAGCTTTTAGAAAAAATCTCTGGCATCTCATTTGCAGAAACGCTTATAAAAAAAGGAATTAAAGCAACACAGATTCGCTTCACAAAAAAACCTCACAATTGAATTTTTTATTCTACATCTCACGATTTTGTTTCACAAGAAAATTACATTGAAAGAATTGAGCAATATTCTTATGATGTTCATCATCATCTACAAAAAAAACCTAGGGAGAATAAAATGCACTCAACATCACCTTTTTTTAACACAAACCCAGAAGCTGTTGTTGCTAAATGGACACCCTCATCCTCTCCAAAACACGGTCCTGCAAAAGCGCATGCAATCCCAGAACTACCAATTGACATCCTCTCTTTGCTTGATACAAGAGCTGACAAAAAATGCGGTACTTCCCAGAATTTTTTTTATGATTGCAGAAAAATGAGCGTCCCGCTATCTGAAGAACATGGGGATTCTAAAAAAGCTACCGCTCTTAATATTGCCGCTCTTATTATTTTGTGCGGAACCGCTGGTAGCTAGTTGCAATTTTGAATACGAAGTTAGTAAGAGCTCAGGCGAAAAAATCACTGAAATTGTAACGACTGTAGCAAAAACCAGAGCTCTTATGCTTGCAATCAAGAAAAATCATCTAACTAAGTTAGGGGATGAAGTTCGAAAAGACACCCCTTTCTTTCAGTTTTGGGCATTCATATTTTCTCACCCAGACCTTGTTAAAAGCATGAAAAAAATCCAGCAAAGCTCTATGAAATATGACCCCTTTATTGCTGGGGGCAGAAAAGAAATTTTAGTCGCCTACAACAGAGATAAAGAGTGCTTTTTAAACATTGGTAGAGGGTTTGCAAAATACCTACATCTTGATGAAGAGATAACAGTCAGCCATCTCAAAACCGGCCTTGAAACTCTTGAAACAGAGAAGACCGGCTTGAAAGTTTTCTTTGATTATTTAATCAGTGAAAAGAATAAATAACCTATCGAACTACAATTTCAACAGACTCAATTTTATCGCCCTGCTGAATTTTTTTAACTACATCAAATCCAGAAAGAGTTTTTCCAAAGACCGTGTACTGCCCATCTAAAAAGGGAGTTTTTTCTAAAGTAATATAGAATTGCGATCCACTGGAACTTTTTGTCGGATTTACCTCATCGCCAGTTCTCGCCCAAGCAAGAGCTCCTTGCTCATGCGGCAGTCCAATCTCTGCTGGAACTGTGTAACCAGGGCCACCTCTACCTGTACCCTCAGGATCCCCCCCTTGTACTACAAAATTAGGAACAACGCGATGAAACGTCAACCCATTATAAAAGCCCCCTTTTGCCAATTGCACAAAGTTGGTTACTGAAAGAGGTGCTTTTTCAAAATTTAATTCGCAAACAACTTCCCCTTTAGAAGTTTTAATAATTGCATTATAAGACTTACCTTTCTCAAAGCTCATCGCTTCTTTAGGTGCTGAAAATTTAGTCATAGATTCTCCCGCTATTAAATTAATTGTTAGAGCGCAAAGCGCAACAGTAAATAATTTCATATACTCCCTCCGGAAAGAAACTATAACAAGTTTTCAAAAAAATCTGAAGAAAAATACCTCTTTGAGGTACAATGATTGCTTCCTGCCGCTTGGGACAACCTAGCTTCATTATGCTGGTTTAACAACACTCTAATTAGGGGACTATGACGCAGTTATTTGAAAAAATAATTGGAAATTGACCCACTTTAACGTAAAGGTTAAAAACACAGGAGCTCGAGGCCCCTTGCGGTGGGTTTTTTATATGGGCTTCATCTGGTCAGTAAGAGGCTTTTTTCTAGCTTTTTTCGTCACAACCGATTGAGGAACAGGAGGCGGCTCCCTTCTTGCTGTAACTTCTACCGTCTCAATTTCCTTCTTTTTAGCAGCTATATCAAAACTACCATCCATAATTTTATCAAGATCTGCACGCTCTAACGTTTCAAACTCCATTAACATATCGGCAATCTGCTTTAGCTTATCAAAATTATCGTTTAAAATTTGAACAGCTCTCTTATAGGCATTGTCTAAAAAGCCCTTAATTTCACTATCAATGAGTTTAGCCGTCTCTTCAGAATAGGCCTTTTCGTGAAACCCTGAAATCAAAGTACTATCATTTCCATCAGAAAAGCGGATCATACCTACTTTTTCTGACATCCCCCATTCGCAAACCATCGAACGTGCCATTGAAGTTGCTTGCTGAATATCCATTTGAGCTCCGCTTGAACCATCCTTATTCAGAATTTCCTCAGCAACCCTCCCCCCCATTAGAACAACCAACTGATCTAAACACTCACTCTTTTTAAGGGTTACCCGATTAATTTTTGGGTCAAAATGGGTTGCTCCAAGACTTCTAGCTCTAGGAATAATGGTTACTTTCGAAACAGGATCGGAAGAATTTAATATCAGAGCTGCAAGGGCATGTCCCCCTTCGTGGTAAGCCGTCGATATCTTATCTTCCTCTTCCATAACAAGGCTTCGTCTCTCTTTTCCGAAAGCGACCTTATCATGAGCATGCCTTAAATCATCTTGTGTAACAGCAGGCTTTCTCTTCTTCGCAGCCAAAAGTGCAGCCTCATTGACTAAATTGGCAAGATCGGCACCAGCCATACCCACAGATCTCGCTGCAAGCTCTTTTAAGTTAACATCAGAAGCAATTTTTACATTTTTAACGTGAACCTTTAATATTGCCAATCTTCCTTTCATATCTGGCAGATTTACAACAACGCTCCTATCAAATCTTCCTGGTCTGAGAAGCGCTTTGTCCAAAACATCAGGTCTATTTGTCGCAGCAATAATGATCACACTCTCACTTGGCTCTATTCCATCCATCTCTACAAGAAGTTGGTTTAAAGTCTGCTCACGCTCATCGTGACCTCCGCCAAGTCCAGACCCTCTATGACGACCAACTGCATCAATCTCATCTATAAAGATAATACAAGGAGAACTCTTTCTCGCTTGATCAAACAGATCTCTCACTCGAGATGCCCCAACCCCAACAAACATCTCCACAAAATCAGACCCCGATATAGAAAAAAATGGGACCCCAGCTTCACCTGAAACTGCTTTTGCAATCAAAGTCTTTCCCGTTCCTGGAGCTCCAATTAAAAGAACACCCTTAGGAATTTTAGCTCCCAGCTTGGTATACTTTGCTGGCTCTTTCAAAAAGTCGACAATCTCCTCTAACTCTTCTTTTGTCTCATCAATTCCAGCAACATCATCAAACGTAATTTTCTGACTACTTTTATTGAGCAATTTAGCAGGAGATTTTCCAAAATTCATCGCCCCAGAACCAACACCTTTCATCTGGCGAGAGAAAATAAAATAGAGGAGGAGGGCAACTAATATGATGGGCAGAAAGGTGAAGAGGTAATTGAAATAATTTGGAGTTGGCTCTTCACTTTTAAAAGTTCTTTCTAAAACAGCTGACCTAGGTTGATCGGGAGATTTAAATGTAAGTCCTTTATTTTCTTCAAACGCTTTCCACTCTCTATCTGCAGCAATAAACCATCTATTAAACTCGTCTGGGTTGATTTTTTCTAACGCTTTTGTAGAGACCTCTTGATTGTGGAAAAACCAAATTACAGAGGCAACTTTAACCCGAGCCTTATCAAGTTGGAGGGAATTTTTGGCTAAATCAGCACTCACTTTTTCAAACAAGCCCAAATACTCTAAGTAATTTCTAGTAGACCTAAGATCGTATAGCTTAACCCCCTGCTCTTCCTTTAAGAGGTTTGCAACAATCACCTGAATATCATTATACCCCTTTTCAAAAACTTCATATTGCTCAACTGTCGAGCCTGACATCCCCTTTTCTACTGAAATTTCTATCTCTCTAAGAGTCCTCTTCGTCGATTCATTACCTATACCGACTTTTCCAGAACGAATCTCTTCAAGAAAAGATTGAAGACCTCGACCAAAAGAGCTCAAATGGGCTGCACTCGGATCTTTTGTGCACACTTCATAAAGGGCCTTAAGTTTAGGCAACGTGATCGCAACTCCATTGTGCGAAATTTCCTTAATCACCACCGAGTTAAATCGATCAAAACTATCAAAGCTCTTAGAAATAACAACATATCCGCCGTCTGGAATTTTTACCCCTGAAATACTCAAAAAATAGGCTGCAGCTTCATATGCTTGATTTTGAAGACTTTTTAAATCATTTAGAAGGCTTGCTTGTTGCGCAGTTAATTCATGATTTTGCGCAAGGAGACTTAAATAGCGGTATCTCTCTTTTGCTGAATCAGATAAGCTCTCCTGAAAAGCCCCGGAAAAGGTCACTAAATTATCGTTGAGAGAGGTTTTTCTACTCTCCTTGCCATTTATAAGATCAAGATTTACAAGATGTTCTACCTGATGGCTAAAAGAGACTCCTGCTGGCTTTGCATCAGATAAATTTTGAAATATCAAAATTGCGACCAATCCGACCACAAAAAAGAAGAATATCCCTGGAAAGTTTTTTTTGTTCTCTGGCTTCATATTGTTATCTTTTTTCATAATTAATATCTTATATATTTAATAATTTGTTTAACGATCAATTAATATATTAATTACACTTAATCGATATGAAAAACAAGAAAAATATCCCTTACCACAATTTAGCTTGAGTTTAAGGGTCTATGTTATTTCATTAGCACTTTAAGGTCAAAAGATGATTTGCATATACAGGCTCTCCTCTCACAAAACTCTTGCCAGTTAAACACTCCCCAACAATTCTCCCTTCCTTCCAAATCACTGGAACTAAAGACCTAAAAAAGACTGGAACTTTATGAATTCGATACCACTCCTTTAACTCCATCCCATTTTCAAGCTTATAGCCAAGCTGAGGGGGCCCCAAAACACATCCCTCTTCTGGGATGAATATCGCCCCACTTCCGTTCCAAATCCCCTTCCAACCATCTGGTGCTCTATACGATGGAAGCGCCTCCAATTCGAAAAGAGGCGCTTTAGGGACTCTAATCACAAATAAATGATCCCTCTCAATGACCATCTGCCAATCAAACTTTGTGATTTTTTTTTGATCTTTATTACCTTTAATAAGAGTTACAAGCCTTTGAACTTCTTCACTGGAAACCCCAATTTTCTCTTTTTCAAAAATCCGTCTAAGAAGCGTCTCACTTTCAAATGTTTCAATAAAGCAACTCGTTGAAATATAGTGACCTAGAGGCCCAGACTGAACCTGCAACATCTTAGATTCCACCTGGTGATGAACAGAACGCATGCAATCTTGAATCCGCTGCCCGAGCAACAGAATATTCCCTTTAATCCTTTTGCCAAAACACTCTTCTAAATAAGGAATCATCTCTTTTCGCATCCTTGCTCTAAGAAATTTAGGATCCTCATTTGTCGCATCTCTAAAATAGGAAATTTTCATTTGGTCCAAATAATCAATGATTTCTGATTTAAGGAGGTTTAAAAATGGCCTAAGAATTCGCATCCCCCGAAGAGTTACATCTTTTTGCATACCAGTTATATGAGAAAGCGAACTCCCTTCAAAAATTCTTTTTAAAATAGTCTCAACTTGATCATCGGCGTGATGCCCCATAATCAGGGCGTCAAAATCCCCCTTTTCATACTGCTCTTTAAAAAATTGATACCTGGCATTGCGAGAAGCATCCTCTAAATTTTCCCCTGAAAACTCGCCTGGATCGAGTTGATGTAAATAGAAGGGAATTGCGTGTAACTTTGCTAAATTTGCTAAAATCGCCCCCTCTTCAGCGCTCTCTTTTCTCCACCCATGATCGACATGACAAATATGAAAATTCCATTGCCCCTCCAAAAGTAAATAAAAAAGGGCCATGGAATCTGCCCCCCCTGAGAGGGCTAACAGATATTTTCCGTTCTTAGAAAGGGTTTTATCTAAATATTGTTTTGTTTTTTTCATCTTGCCCCTATTATATCCCTTACTACCTAAAATTAACAGGTTCTCTTAGCTTATGCCCATTATATGGCACTATATTACAAAAACCTACCTAAAAATTTTTTCCCTAGCTCTCCTCACCCTTTTTGGCTTAAGCTTTTTAATTAAGTACAAGAAACTCACCCTCCTTATCCTTGCTGGAGCAAGTTACAAGCAAGCATTTATTTTAACTCTCTGTCTTTTAAGCATAACCCTACCCCATGCAATCGGAATCTGCAGCTTTATCTCTTCGCTATTAACTGTTTACAAACTTCACTCCACAGGAGAAATCACCTCCCTCAGATCAATGGGTGTAAGCCTTTCTAAAATTTTTGCCCCCCTCTACTTTGCAGGAGCTTTCTTAGTCATTGTAAACTTATTTCTGGTTGCAGAATTTGTCCCTTACACAAAGCTTGTCTTAAATAAAATCCACCTAGACTCAAATTCAATTAACCCCCTTGTCCTCTTACGAAAAAATCACCTCCCCCTGATCAATAATATCTACACAGAAATGAACTTAAACTCTACTGGATCAGAAGCTAAAAATGTTTTAATTGCCTATCTTATGGAAAATGAAAAACAGATCACCCTCCTCCTTGCCGACGATTTAACCTTCTCAGGAAAAACGCTAGAGGGGGAAAAAGTCTCCCTTATCTCACACATCCCCTCAGAACCAGATGCCTTTAATCACTTATTTATTGATAACCAAGCAGAAATGTCCACGCCCGAATCGTTTTTTACTTCGCTTTTAAAAAGATCTTCAAAAGTAAAAGATTATGAGGTCTTTTCGATACAGTCTCTTATGAACAACCCCTCGAAAGCAACTCATACCGAACTTATTCAAAGAGTTTCAAAGACACTCTACCCCTTCACATTCACTTTACTTGGCTTAAGCGGCCCCCTTTTAAGGAAGAGAAAAAACGCCCTTTTTTTAACACTCTCTCTATTTGGCTATTTTTCAATCTATTTCGGCCTTCGAAAAGCCTACCTTCCCCTCCCTGCAGCTACTATTATCATGCTCCTTCCCCATCTATTTATTATTTTTTTCTCGTTTTTTAACCAAAGAAAAGTTTTGCGAGGTGAATCTTGAAACCACCTCTCTATTTTCAATTTATTTTCTTAAAACTAGTAACCCTCTTTGCTATCATTTACGCCTCCCTCCTTTCCACTTTTTTTGCCCTTGAACTTTTAACTTTTTCCTCAATTCCCAGCGCCGAAAAACTCTTTTACTTTTTTTTAAGTCTAGCCCTCTCTAAATCCGATCTATTACTCACTCTCAGCCTCCTTCTCGCATCGATTCAAACCATCCAGTCTCTACGTCAGCACGGTGAGTTAACTGCATTAGAAACAAACGGGATTTCGAAAGCAAAACTCTACCTTCCATTTTTTACACTAGCCTTACTCCTTGCTGTTTTTTCTTACTGGAACACAGAGTTTGGAGTGACAAGCGCCAATCTTTGGAAAATTAAGTCTACCCATTCAAAAAAGTCAAAAACACAACTTCCCTTAGAAACAAGACACCTTCCCGATCAAACAAGACTAGTCTACCAACAAAATGAGGCCGAAATTTTTGACCTCTATTGGATTATTTCAAGCAAAGAAATTGTTCACTGCAAAACCGTCTCTTACGAAGATAACCACTATGTTGGCTATTTTGTTGATAGAATCAAACAAAATGTCCTGGGAAGGTTTGAAAAAACCCAATCCTATCCTAAGCTGGAGCTCCCTTTTTTACTCAATGAAATTGAAGAGCGCATACTCCCCCCTGCAAAAATGCCCCTCTCTAAAATTTATACCTCTCTTGAAAACAAATCTCTCATGCTCTCCTTTGACCATGCAAAATTTATCACCGCCTTTCTCTATAAACTTATTCATCCTTGGTTTCCCCTCCTTTTTATTACAGGCCTCTTAGCCTATCTATTTTCCACACAATCTAAAACCTCGTATTTTTTATTCCTACTTGGCATTCTTTTTTTTCTTTTCTTTTATTCAATGATGAAAACTTTTATACTCCTATCAGAGAACTATTTTATATCGCCCTGGATCACCATTTTTTCTATTCCAATGGGGATTCAAGCAATATTTACATATAAGCTATGCAAAAACTAAAATACATTTTTCCCTTAGCGCTTATTGCGCTCCCCTTAGCGTTTTTCCTAAGACAAGTTTCATTTGTGAAAGAAATCGACATCTCTCTTGCCTATTTTTTTAACGATTTGATTAGAAATCATCACTTCTTGCAAAATCCATGTGCCTTTTTAAACGCAAAAATCGGAAATTGGCTTTACGATCTTGTCATAGTGCTTTTTACAATCCCCTATATTTTGAGAGGAGAAAAAGGGAAACTCACCGAAAGATTTATCAACACCATTTTAATTGTACTTCTCTGCGTCTCTTGCTACTTCTTTTTTAATCGATGTTTAATCATGAAACTTAACTACACCGCTTACAGCCCTTCAGGCGTTCTTCCCGACCTTTTTAAGCTCTCTTCCGTCATCCCTTGGACCAAAGTAAAAGAATTTTCAGCAAATAGCTATCCCTCTGACCACGGATCGACGATTTTTATGTTTGTCTTCTCCACCTTCATTTTGATGGGAAGAAAAAAGGGGATTTTAGCTCTAATTTTTTCAATCCCTTTTGCCCTTCCAAGACTCCTTGTGGGGGCTCATTGGACAAGCGACTTACTCCTTGGCAGCTTGCCTCTTGCAGCCTTTAATATAGCCTGGTTTTTTTATACACCAATTTATAAAACCCTTCTTCAAACAATCGTGAGGAGCTTAGATGGCCTTAACAACTTCCGAAAAAAATTACAAAAAGCTTTGCAATCAAGTTAAGCCTGCAGCCCTATTGAATTCTGCTCTCAGACTAATTGAATGGGACCAAGAGACCTACATGCCCCCTCTTGGACTTGATCTTAAAACAGAGCAAAACAAACTCCTTCATGAACTCATTCACAAGCAAATGACGAGCAAAAAATATCTAAAAATGCTCTCTGAATTTATTGATATCGAAACAGGCGCTCTCACTAAATCTACCCTTAACCCAGAGCAAGCAGCTTCTGTAAGAGAGATGAGAAAAGACTATCTCCACACAAGTAAGTTAAACACCACCTTTCTGAAAAAATTCACTGAAGCAACCACACTTGCCCTTGATAGCTGGAAAGAGGCCCGAAGGACCAACTCATTCAAACTCTTTCTCCCCCATCTGGAAAAAGTGATCTCCCTCACACGAAAAAAAGCAGACCTCCTAGGCTACAAAAACCACCCCTATGACGCCTTACTTGACATTTACGAACCCGAAGCAACAGTAGCAAGCCTAGACCCCCTCTTTGCTAACCTCCAAATCAAAATCAGAGAATTGTTACCTAAAATTAAAATGCCCGCAGTAGAGAGCCTCTTTGAAGGAAAAACCTTTCCCCTCGAGGCCCAAAAAACATTGTGCCGCGATGTTCTCTTAAAGATGGGACTCACAGAAGAGAGACAGCAACTCTCTGAAACTGCCCACCCTTTCTGCTCCTCTCTCTACCCCAACGACATCCGATTAACCACCCATTTTAGTGAGACCAATTTCCTCCAAGCATTTTTAGCAACTGTCCACGAAGGGGGACACGGCCTCTACGAAGCAGGCCTCCCCTTAGAGCACTTTGGAACCCCCCTTTCTGAAGCCGCCTCCCACGGCGTTCACGAAAGCCAGTCAAGAATTTGGGAGACTTGCATCGGCCACTCAAAACCATTTTGGGACCACTACTACCCCAAGGTACAAGAACTTTTTCCAGAAGCTATGCAAAAAGTCTCTGAAACAGAGCTTTATAACTACGTAAATTTAGTAAAGCCAACCCCCATTCGAATCTTCTCCGATGAAGTGACCTACAACCTCCATATCATCCTCCGCTACGAATTAGAAAAGGGATTTTTAGACGGGACCCTCTCTATAAAACAGCTACCACAGCTCTGGAATTCAAAAATGGAACACCTTCTTGGCATTACCCCCAAAACTGATAGCGAAGGATGCCTCCAAGACATCCACTGGTCTCTCGGACTTATCGGCTATTTTCCCTCCTATACCCTTGGGAATCTCTACGCAGGCGCTCTTTTCGAATCGATCACTAAAGCCCACCCAGACCATGCAACCCAAATTGCTTCCGGCAACTTCACCTTCATCAAAGATTACCTAAACACCCACATTCACCAATACGGACGTCAGCTTGCCCCTAAAGCCCTCATCGAAAAAGCAAGTGGCGCCCCCTTCTCAACAGCCCCTTACATTAATTATCTTACAAATAAATATGCGTAATAAAAGGAATTTATATGAAATATATAAGTCTTGCAATTATAACACTGTTAAATTTTTTTCACCCCCAAACATTAAACGCCACAGAAGAACCCGTCTTTGAGATTGACCAATATTTAAATTATGAATTTACCGGCACAGATGATTGTCTTGAATTTGCAATCAATCTATCCAATGATTTACAGTTCGAAAGAAACTATTTAACCTACAACCTTCCTAATGGCCAAGGCTGTGAAATTACCTGCCTGCCAACCGAAGAATATCAAACCAACCATTCAAACTCTCACATTGAAAAAATTAAGCTTATCGTTCATGCAACGAACCCAGAAAATCCAAACAGAGTCGAATTTACAATCATCACAAAAACGAATCTAATAGAACAAAATGAAGCTAACCAAGCCGTCACCAAAACAATCACAGTAACCTCTAAAACATCCATCCATAATCCAAATATCCTTCTAACCAACCCACCAAAATTCTTTTTTCGCAAAGAGAAACCAGAACTTGGATCTATTAGCTACAAAAACTCATTCCCCTACTCTCAAATAAAAAACTAACAAATCTTGAGGGTCAGACGAATCTTGAGGGTCAGACAAATCTTGAGGGTCAGACGTGAAATCGTGAAAAAATCTTAACAAAGCGACTTGATGATCTAAGATAAAATTTTTAAATATTAAGATTTTTTCACGATTTCACGTCTGACCCTCAAGCTGGGTAACCTTTTACCTGAGCGGGGTGAATTAAGAAAGATCGACTTTGGATTCTGCTATTTTTTTTAAAAGACCACCGTGCTCTGGGAAAATTTTATTCCAAATCATTGCAATTACTTTAGTCCCTAAGGCCATTCCCCCAACAGCCATGGGAAGCCCAAAACCAATACTACCAGTTACACTCATTAAAACACCTAAAGCAATAACGGTTACCGAAGCCGCCGTAATAGCAACCGTGCCTATCACACCTAAGGTAACTCTTTCTATAATCTGAGGGGTCAGAGGTGAAATCCTGAAAAAATCTTAATATTTTGAAATTTTATCTTTGCCCCTCAATTCGATTTGTTAAGATTTTTTCAGGATTTCACGTCTGACCCTCAAGCATTGAAAGAAAATAGAGGCTAAAGTTGAAAAATAAAAAAACCCACCAACTTGGGTGGGTTTTGTATACTTGAAATCTGCTTCTAAAACGAAATTATCGTTTACAGAATTGGAATCTCTTACGTGCGCCAGGCTGTCCGTATTTTTTACGCTCACGTTTTCTTGGGTCACGAGTTAGAAACCCTTTCTCTTTAAGAAGAGGGCGTCTATCTTCATCAGCTTCTACTAACGCTCTTGAAAGGGCGTGACGTACAGCAACTGCTTGACCTTGAAGACCACCACCTCTTACATTAATAAGAAGATCGATCCCATCTACGTTACAAACAACAAGAGGAGCTTTTACAATTTGTCTTTGCAGTTCAACAGGAAAGTAAGCCTCAAGATCTTTTCCGTTAACTGTGATCTTCCCTTCACCTTTTCTCATGTAGATTCTAGCAATCGCCGTCTTTCTTCTTCCTGTTCCTAAAGCAATATTTACATTTTTTTTCATCTTCGACCCCTTAATTTCCTGCTGCTATTGGCTGTTGCGCAACCATGTTATGTTGTCCATCTGCAAACACTCGAAGTTTTCTTAGCATTTGTCTTCCGAGCGGCGTTTTTGTTGGTATCATCCCTTTTACAGCAAGCTCGATGATTCTTTCAGGCTGTCTCTCTTTCATTCTACGATAAGGAATTTCTTTAAGCCCACCAGGATATCCAGAGTATCTAAAATAAACTTTTTGCGCTTCTTTAGAGCCGGAAACTTTTACCTCTTTAGCATTAATTACAATTACCCCATCTCCACAATCCATGTTCGGAGTAAATTGAGGCTTGTGCTTCCCTTTAAGGACTTTCACGATTTCTGAAGCAAGTCTTCCTAGAGTCTTCCCTTTTGCATCAAAAAGATACCAATTCATCTCTTGATGATTGGGTTTAAAAAATTTCGTTGGCTGTTTACCTTGCGCTGACATTGTTCACCTTTCAACATTTAAAAATTGAGGTAGATCATACTATGAGACCCCCATATTTGCCAAGCAGAAAATTCTAAGTTGAAAAAAGATTCGATTTCCTCTACACTATCTACCCTATGAGAGAAGAGCCAAAAACATTTTTTATTCGGACCTACGGCTGCCAGATGAATGAGCTGGACACTGATATTATGGTAGGCCAACTTATGAAGCGAGGCCTTAACCGGGTCCCCGAAGAGGATATGGCCGATCTTTTAATCTATAATACCTGTTCTATCAGAGACCTTGCCGAAAGAAAAGTGATGGGTAAATTAGGACTTTTAGGCAGATCCAAAAGCAAAAGAAAAATTATTGGGGTGACCGGCTGCATGGCAATTGCCAAAAAAGAGGCCATTTTCAAAAAATTACCTCACGTCGATTTTGTACTCGGAACAAATAACATTGCAGACTTAAACGAAGTATTAAATGATGTGATTCACACAGGGAAACAGACCCTCAGAACCGATAGCGCCTTTGAAGAAAATCTTGACTACCTAGCAGCAGAGAGAGAAGACAACATCAAAGCTCACGTCTCTATTATTCGGGGCTGCGACAAGTTTTGCACCTACTGCGTCGTCCCCTACACAAGAGGAAAAGAGGTCTCCCGCCCCCCAAAAGACATTTTAGAAGAGGTTCGACTCCTTGCAGATAAGGGGTATAAAGAGATTACCCTTCTCGGTCAAAACGTCAACAGCTACGGAAAAGACAATAAAGAGTTTCACATGCTCTTCCACGACCTCTTATACGAACTGGATAAAGTCAAAGAAATTAAGCGAATCCGCTTTCTCACAAGCCACCCAGTAGATATTACAAGAGAGCTCATGCTCGCAATCCGTGACCTCCCTTCAGTCTGCGAATTCGTCCACTTCCCTATACAAGCAGGCTCCGACCGAATTCTTAAAAAAATGCACCGCATCTATACCAAGCAAGAATACTTTGAAAAAGTAGCTATGCTCAAAGAGATCGTCCCAAACGCCTCCCTTGGAACAGACATCATCGTCGGATTTCCCACCGAGACAGAAGAGGACTTCCTAGAGACCTACGACGTGTTTAAAAAAATCCCTTACTCAACCGCCTTCCTCTACTCCTTCAGCTCACGAGCAGGCACCCCAGCAATGCGCTGGAAAGACGACGTTCCCGAAGAGGTCAAAGAAGACCGCCTCCAACGTCTCATGGCACTTCACAACGAACAAGCTGCAGCCGAAAGGGCAGCCATGCTCGGACATCCTGTCGAAGTTCTCATCGAAAAACGAACGAAAACCGGCCAGCTCAAAGGTCGTACCCGCTGCTGGAAAAAAGTGATCACCGAAGGCCCCGACAGCCTCATCGGCACCCTCACCATGGTCACCCCCCACAGCTTCAATCACCAAACCTTAATTGGCACTGCAGACTCTACCCCCAACTCCACTAGTTAGAGAAATCAGATCGCTCTGAGATCTTTGAAATGTTTATATACTGGAATAAAAATCAATAATTCACTACCATGTTATTCTTTCAAAGGAGAACTATGGAATCTATCTCACGAATCACAACACCTAGCGAATGTGTAAAAATAGAAGGACATTTACTGCTTGCATGCCTCTCTAATACCGAGCGTCGTTGGAGTTATTTGAGAGTGCCCCTAAGTTCAACTGTCGAGAGCGTACTCCAATTTTTTAGAATGAATTTTCTTGGATGGCCTTATTTAATGCGCCCTGCAATGGACGGGGATGACTCTTTTTTCAAAAAATGGGAGGATCGTGAAGTTAAGTTGTTGAGAGTCGAAAGGTTTCCCTTAGAGGCAAAATTTAGCGATTTTGTCAGACCAGAAAAAAGTGTTGTTGCTGTTGAATTAAGGATGCACCGTGACTCAACCTATCGATAGTGTCAGACTCAAAAATTCTCCTTCCAGCCGAACCGGCACCTGAAGAAGCAAAACGAATCCTCGATCAATTTCAGGAGGAAATCAGAAGACAGGATGAAGAGTCGTGGGAAACACTCGGCGTTACCGTATTTCGAGATAGTAGTGAACCCATCACAGAAGATTCTAGGCATAAGTTACTTGATTTTGGATCACGATTTCATTATTGCTCTAGCGAATACCCAAGTCAACCTCAAACGATACGAGTAAAAGCAGATGCTACCATTGAAAATATTCTTCACTTTTTTAGACGATACTGTTTTCACTGGCCCTCTGGAATAGCTTATAGAAACGAGACAGCATTTTTATTATCTTCCGAAATACGCGCAGTAATCCCTTCTATGAGTTCAGATATAAGATTACTCAGAAATCCAGATGATCGACCTGATCCAAGGTACCTTAGTCCTTATTCATCTTCTATTGAAATTGAAACTCTTTTTTCTATTACATTCGAAGTAGATGCCAGAATAAACTCCCCTCCTGGCGATTGTTCCATCGCTTAGATTTACAAACGCGCCAGCTAAGCCCCCACAGCTTCAATCACCAAACTCTAATTCGGAGCAGTGCAAGTTGACCCAGCTACCGAAACTGATGTGATTGCAGCAGCCCCACCGGTTACCCCCCCAATCAAAATACCATTCGTATTCGTTGAGTTAATATCCAAATAGGTAGCTGTGTCTGAAACTGTTAATGTCAGAACATCCGAAGCTTCAGACAAAGAGCCTAAAGAACTGCAAGCTAAAGCAGCATTGCTACAAGCTCCAGTAGAACAGTTAATTTTCGCTGTCCATGGAACGGATACCTTAGACTCTCCAGAACTTGAAAGTATCAAAACCAACCCTGCACTTCCCTCTACAATTTGATACAAGCACGGAGGCGCCGTGCTCGCCGCATACGTAATTGTTACAGAGGTTGTCTGGCTTTCTGTAACTGCAACAGGATTTGAAGGTTGCATTGTTGCTGTATACCCTGGGATCCCCGGTACTGTGATATTATAGGTCCCTACTGAAACTGGCTGACTAACCTGCGTGTTTAATGCTGTAAAAGCAAAAGGAGAACATCCCGGAACAGAAACTGTGTAATTTGAAGGAAGGGTCATTCCTGCAGGACCCTCAATCGTAATTTCTAAGGTTCCTGTTGCTGGTCCAGGCGCTGGAGAAATTTGATTAAAAATAGCTGTGTATAAACCACTCGAAGGGTATGGGGAACTCGGCGCAGGGTTTGCTGTATTTGGGTTAGTTCCTGTAGTAAACATAGTATCATTCTGATATGGATTTATCCAATTATCTTCTCCTGTACTAGCTTGATATATGTTATCTCTTTGGGCGCTCCACATTGCAATCAACCCAAGTTTATTCTGATTTGCAAAATTCAAGACTGTGGTGGCATCTGCAATTTTAAAAATCTCTTGTTGAGAACTGCCGTTTATATAATCATTTACTCCAATCATCGGAGTGCAACCCAAATTAGCATAAGTGATCTGGTTCAGACTATTTATTGCATAAATTTTATTAATTTGACTTAAGGTAGCAGACAAGGCATCTGTTGACCACTTGCCCATATCACCTGTAGCACCATTACTATTAACCCAGCTTCCCCCAAAATCCATTGTCATAAGATTATACAGATCGACAACAGGAGAGGCCTTTGATGAAACTGCTTCATCTGCTATCGCTTGAACTATAGGAAGTGCATTTGTAAGACCTGTAGGCAAAACAGCTACAGTAATTGAAATTTTCAGGTTCGGATAATTAGTTTTAATGGTTCTTAAGGCTGGTATTAGAATGCTAACAGAACCATCATATTGAGCTGTCCCCTCAATATCAAAATCCAAACCGTATAACGTCCCAG
>ERZ650308.459-NODE-459-length-22093-cov-19.299210_pt1 | contig 22093 bp, 17 predicted proteins | sample MGYA00376244_ERZ650308 | MGnify/ENA primary metagenome ERZ650308 (study PRJEB26733, sample SAMN07839295) | wastewater metagenome | biome: small river; feature: stream; material: water | place: USA: North Carolina | collected 2016-04-26 ... | reverse complement strand
TGAATTTAGAAGGAGACAAAATGAGTACTTCTAGAGGATGGAGCATTGAGATGGATGACTATATCAATAAATGGATCAAGAAAGAAAATGGCGGAGACGGATTAGCAGATAGCTTACGTTTTTACTTAACGTCTATTGCGCCTGAATCTAAGGATAGCGAATTTACCTGGAAAGGATTTCAGGAATCAGTGAATGGAGAATTGGTAAGCATCTTTGCCAACTTCGTGAATAGAACATGGGTATTGATGCATAAATTATGCAACGGAAAAGTACCTCCATTCCACACAGAATTGATAGCAGCAGAAGCAGTTAGCGACAATGCAACAGATAGCTTCAAGGGCATGATAGATGCTGTAAAAGAGTCTAAAGAAAGAATCACCCATTTATTAGAGCAATATAAATTTAGAGAAGCGCAGTTCGAACTGATTGACCTTGCAAGAAAAGGCAACCAATACATGCAAAAGCAAGAACCATGGATTGTGGCAAAGACTTTAGATCAAAATCCTGACGCTCAAAAAATCATTGACAATACCATGCATTGCTGTTTGCAACTATGCGCCAATCTTGCCATTCTTGCTCAGCCTTTCATTCCATTTACTGCAAAGAAAATGTGTTATATGATGAAAGTGGTAGACAAAATGTTAGAGTGGGAAAATGCCGGCAAATTTGATTTATTAAAAGTAGGATACACTTTACGCGCACCTGAATTACTTTTTAGAAAGATAGAGAACGAAGAGATTGAAGCTGAATTAGCGCAGTTACAAGCCAATGTAGCAGCTAAAAAAACAACTATGGAAAATACGACTGCAACAACAGAACCTGCAAAAGACAATAGTTTAAAACCAGAAATCGTTTTTGATGATTTCGGGAAAATAGATTTACGTGTAGGTACGATTATCGAAGCCAAAAAAGTAGAAAAGGCGGATAAGTTATTAGAACTATTGGTAGATCTTGGCTTTGAACAAAGAACCATTCTTTCAGGCATTGCAATGCATTTTAAGCCAGAAGAAATTGTTGGCAAACAAGTAACTATCGTAGCCAACCTCGCGCCAAGAAAAATGCGCGGTATCGAAAGTAAAGGGATGATTTTGATGGCAGAAGATGCTGCTGGTAAATTATACTTTGTGAGTCCAAGCGAAGCAATCGCCGCTGGAAGTGCAATAGCTTAGCGCAAAAAATATAAAGAGAAGAACTTTATAAAAAATAATGAGAAAATATACTATTCCGTAGCGAACATTCGAGCAAAGCGAGCTGAGAGCCTAGGGATAGGTATATTTTCTCATTTACGATTTCTAAATGCACTCCTTTAGTTCTTTCTCTGTATAAGCAAGTCCATATTGTTTTAAAACATCATCTGGTACACCCTGCCATTGGTTAGGCACATTGCCCATATAACCAAGGTCTTTAACTCCAATCTCTGAAGTATAAAACCCAGTAGTCACTAAGTCTCTCATTTTATTAAAGAAGCTCACTCCTTGTGCTACTTCTGGTTTTGCTTTTTTAGGATACGCAATTTCATCTACGATGCCAATTTGTTGCTCATGTGTGCAGCTGACAAATGATTTGCCATGCTTATTAAAACTATGTAAATCTAACCATCTCAATCCGCCTCTAACTGGTACTTGATGTTCTGGCATGTCTTTTACAATGAACTCAATGAATTCAGGCACTTTGGCTTCTGATGCAGAACCGCTGGTTGCATCTTTAGGCATAATGATATCTCCTAACACAGTGATGGTTGCCATCTCATGTTCATCAAAGAACTTAGGCTCCGCATTCACTTTCACCAAATAGTCTTTCTCCTCCTGCATGCGATCATCTAAATTGTATTCCGTTACCGTTGTCTTTTCGCTTTTACAAGCATCTAAAACAACAGTTGCAGAAACAGTACCTAGAATCAACGCTTTGATGGATTTTCTTCTGTCCATAATATTTAGTTTAACAAAATCATTTAATTAAAAAATTATACTACTCCGTTGTTACAAATTTTGTTTTTGGCCGTAATAAGGTTGCTTCAAAAAATTTAAGCACCTTATTACTTCTTTTATAATTTTAAAAACAAAATTATAAATTTTGTTTTTGTAACTGATCCAAAATGTATTCCGATGTACGCATCGACAATGCTAAGATGGTCCATGTAATATTCTTGTCTGCTTGAGACGTAAATACAGATCCATCCACACAGAATAAATTCTTACAATCATATGCTTGTCCCCACGCATTCAATGGTGCAGTTTTCTTATCTGCACCCATACGCACCGTACCTGCTTCGTGAATGATATTGCCCGGATTGGATAAGCCATAATTATTGGTCGCATCATCCTGATCACCCCAAGTAATTACAGCACCCATTTCATGCATGATTTCACGGAAAGTTTCCTTCATGTGTTTTGCTTGCTTGATTTCATATTCTGAATTCTTACAATCAAAATTCAATACTGGAATACCATATTTATCTACCACATTAGGGTCAATCTTACAATGATTTTCAAAACGAGGCACTGCTTCTCCACGTCCACCCATTCCTACACTTGCGCCATAGAAGAAACGTACATCTTCTTTTAATGAGCTACCATATCCTCCTTCTTCCTTAGTCTTACCATTCACTTGGAACTTCCCATTTAAGCCTTCTGTGCCCATTCCAAAGCCATAGCTAGGCTGGCTCATACCACCCCAATATTCAATATGATACCCTCTAGGGAAATCTAATTTTTTATTGTCTAACCACCATGGTGTATACACGTGCATACCACCCACACCATCTTCATTGTATCTTTTACGGCCCATTAAATTCGGGATCACACCACCCAATGCAGCACCTGTTGAATCATGTAAATAATGACCCACTACGCCAGAACTATTGGCTAATCCGTTTGGATGTTTTTGAGATTTCGAATTCAATAACAATCTTGCAGTCTCACATGTACTAGCACCAAGGATCACCACTTTTGCATTGACTTGGTATTCTTGCTTATCCATTTTGTTGACATAAGAAATGCCTTTTGCCTTGCCTTCATTATCAGTTAATACTTCACGCGCCATTGCTCCAGTGATTAGGTCTACATTGCCTGTCATCACTGCTGGTTTTACCAAGACAGATGAAGAAGAAAAATCACCATACACTTTACATGAACGATTACATTGGCCACAATAAAAACAGGCACCACGCTCATCGTTGATTTTTTTTGTTAAAATAGATAAACGAGAAGGGATCACTGGAATATTAATTCCTGTAGCCGCTTTCTTAAACATCAATTCGTGTAAACGAGGTTTTGGAGGAGGCAAGAAGATACCATCTGGATCATTCTCTAATCCTTCGTTTGTTCCATATACGCCAATTAATTTATCAATTTTATCATAATATGGCTTTACGTCTTCGTAGCCAATTGGCCAGTCATCACCTAAGCCATCAATACTTTTTCTTTTGAAATCTTTTGGACCAAATCTCAAAGAGATACGTCCCCAGTGATTGGTACGACCACCCACCATTCTTGCTCTCCACCAATCAAAATGGTCTGATCCTTTTGTTTGCGTATAAGGCTCACCATCAATTTCCCATCCCCAAAAACAGCCATCAAATTCGCCAAATGGACGATATTTTGAACTGGCTCCACGACGTGGTGAGTCCCAAGGATTTTTTAATTGAGCAGAATGTTTTGCAGGATCAAAATCTGGACCTGCTTCTAATAAACATACTTTCAAACCTGCTTTTGCTAAAACATAAGCGGCCATTCCACCACCAGCACCAGAACCCACAATAACTGCATCATAGGTTTTCGGTGCCACTTTAACTTGAAAATCAGACATAAGACAATCGTTTTACTAGTGATAATTAGAACTATGAATTTACTGCATTTTATGAATGCTTGGCCATTTTTTACATGAAAGATTTTGGATACAAAAATGATTAAAAACTAAAACTAAAAATCCCCACCCGATTAACGGGTGGGGATTAAAGATTTTCAGAGGATGTTTTTGAGCATTTTATATTTTATAAAAATGCTCAAAAAATCAACTACAACCCATGCTTGTTCCGCAGTTTAAACATTTGTAACAAGTACCGCTACGAATAGTGATATGTCCACAAGTGCTACAAGCTGGAGCGTCACTTTGCATGCTTTTTGCTGCTGCAGTTACATTGTCCATTGAACCGCCTTCATTCACTGCTGCTGCCACATTTGCTTTTGCAGCTGGTGCTGGAGTAGCTGGTGCAGTAACGCGGATGCTACTCAATTCAGGCTTTCCCACCAGGGTGATATCTCCCTCCTCTCCTAAGTTCTCGACTGTAGGTTTATCTAATACATGTACTAAATCTGTTCTGCCTAAATATTCATAAGCTAATGAACGGAAGATAAAGTCCACAATAGAAGTGGTTGTTTTAATATTTGGATGATCCACCATACCTGATGGTTCAAATTTCGTGAATACAAACTTATCTACGAACTCTTCTAAAGGCACACCATATTGTAAGCCAACAGAAATAGAGATAGCAAAGCAGTTCATTAAGCTACGTAATGTAGATCCTTCTTTTGCTAGGTCAATGAATAATTCACCCACTGTTCCATCTGCGTACTCGCCTGTTCTTAAGAACAATACTTGTCCGCCGATTCTTGCTTTTTGTGTGAATCCACGACGCTTAGCTGGTAAAGATTTGCGCTCAACAATGCGAGATAATTGACGCTTGAACTTTGTATCAGTTGAAGTCGCCATACGCTTTTGAACTTCTTCTAATAATTCGTCAACTGTCAAGTTGCTTAAGTCTACCATTTGAGAAGCTGTTGCTTCTTCAGCTGCTTCTGCTTCAGCGCCATCTGTCTTTTTCTTCTTATCAGATTTTGTGCTCAATGGTTGGCTTAATTTAGATCCGTCACGGTATAAAGCGTTTGCTTTTAAACCTAACTGCCAGCTCATCAAATAACAATCTGCAATTTCTTCTACAGTTGCTTCGTGAGGTAAGTTGATTGTCTTAGAAATCGCACCAGATAAGAATGGTTGACAAGCAGCCATCATTCTAATGTGACCATGTGCATGAATGTATCTTACACCCTTCTTGCCATTTTTATTTGCACAATCAAATACCGATAAATGTTCGTCTTTTAATTCAGGTGCACCTTCCACTGTCATGGTACCGCAAACATAATCGTTCGCTGCATCAATCTCGTCTTCAGAGAAACCTAATGACTCTAACAAGTTAAAGTTCCAGTCTGCGAATTCTTCTTCTTTGAAGCCTAATCTAGTTAAACAAGCGTCACCTAAAGTGAAACGGTTGAAGATGAATCCAATCTCAAATGCAGATTTCGCAGCACCATTTAATTTATCAATTTCTTCTTGAGTGAACCCTTTCGCCAATAAACTCTTGTTATTGATGTATGGCGCACCTTCAAAGCTTGCGTGACCCACAGCAAAGTTGACAATAGCGTCTACTTGAGCAGGTGTATATTTTAAGTTCTTTAATGCTTGAGGAACTGATTGGTTGATGATTTTGAAATAACCACCACCAGATAATTTTTTAAATTTCACTAAAGCGAAATCTGGCTCAACACCTGTTGTATCGCAATCCATTACTAAACCAATGGTTCCTGTTGGTGCAATTACAGTAGTTTGTGCGTTTCTATAACCATATTTTTCTCCCAATTTTACAGCATCATCCCAAGCTTTTGTTGCTGCTTTTAATAAGTAGTCAGGAGTGAATTGTGCTTTGATACCTTGAGGCTTAATTTCGATGCCCTCGTAAGCATCTTCAGCATCATAAGCTGCAGCACGGTGGTTACGCATAACACGTAACATGTCTTGTTTATTTTCTTCGTATCTATCGAATGCACCTAAGAATGCAGCCATCTCTGCAGATGTCTTGTACGCCACACCAGTCATGATTGCAGTGATTGCACCAGCGATGCCACGTGCTTCTTCACTATCATAAGCAATACCGCTTACCATCAACATAGAACCTAAGTTAGCAAAACCTAAGCCTGTTGTTCTGTAGTCATAAGATAATTGCGCTACCTCTCTAGAAGGGAATTGCGCCATTAAAATAGATACTTCCAATACAGTCTGCCATAATCTTGTAGTATATTCAAATCCTTCAACATCGAATGAATTATCAGATTCGTCAAAGAATTTTCTCAAGTTAATAGAAGCTAAGTTACATGCTGTGTTATCTAAGAACATGTATTCAGAACATGGGTTAGATGCGTTGATACGACCGCCTTTAGGACAAGTATGCCACTCGTTGATTGTGGTGTCATATTGTGTTCCTGGATCCGCACAACGCCATGCAGCATTTGCGATTTGCTCCCACACTTCTCTTGCTGGAACTGATTTCATTACACGACCATCGGTACGTGCTTTTAAATCCCAGTTACCATCTTCTGATAAAGCTTTAAAGAAGCTATTTGGAATACGAACTGAGTTATTAGAGTTTTGGCCTGAAACAGTTGCATATGCTTCTCCTTCATAACCATTATCATAACCAGCAGCTACTAATGCAGCCACTTTATCTTCTTCTTGTACTTTCCAGTTAATGAATTCTAAAATTTCTGGGTGATCTAAGTCTAAACAAACCATTTTAGCAGCACGACGTGTTGTACCACCAGACTTGATTGCACCAGCAGCGCGGTCACCAATTTTCAAGAAGCTCATTAAGCCACTAGAAGAACCACCACCACTTAATTTTTCATTTGCTCCACGAATTTGAGAGAAGTTGGTACCTACTCCAGAACCATATTTAAAAATTCTTGCTTCTCTAGTCCACAAGTCCATGATTCCACCCTCGTTTACTAAATCATCATTCACACTCAAGATAAAACATGCGTGTGGTTGAGGACGCTCATAAGCACTTGTTGACCTTTTCAATTGCTTATCGGTAGGATCTACATAGTAGTGTCCTTGTGCGCCACCAGTAATACCATAACTTTCGTGTAACCCCGTGTTAAACCATTGTGGCGAATTCGGCACACATGCTTGGTTTAAAATACTATAAACTAACTCTTCGTAAAATACTTGTGCATCGTTTGTTGTTGCGAAATAACCATAGCGTTCTCCCCATACTCTCCAACAATTAGCCATACGATGTGCAACCTGCTTCACCGTTGTTTCTCTACCCAAAGAACCATCCGCTTGTGGAACACCTGCTTTTCTGAAATACTTTTGTGCAAGAATGTCGGTTGCAATTTGGCTCCATTGTTTTGGAACTTCCACATTCGTCATTTCAAACACTTTTTCACCATTTGGATTTTTGATCACACTGTCTCTGTAATCATACTCAAACTGGTCGAATGGACTCACACCGTCGATGGTGAATCTGCGCTTAAATTCTAAGCCTTTTTTTGTTTTTGGGTTAGCCATGGTCTTATTCAATTTTTTATAGTAATTACGGGGGGACTACCGCTCGGGTTTCAAAAACCTTAACGGGTAGACGAAAATATCTTTCTCTTCTGAGACTTTGCTAACTGAAATATCAACAGCTGTGGAAAATCTGTCTGAACAATTCCAAACCCTTGACCCCAGTTGAATTGCATGATTTATCCCCAGAGCATGTTAGTTTCTTAAGAAAAAAAACCTTGATTTATAGTTTTTTTTTGTAATAGATATGGATCTGAGGGATTATATGGTTAAAATTGATAATTTTGTGGCAGATGAGCAAGCAAGTATATCAAAGTATCCTAGATAAAAAAAACAGTCAACAAAAAGCATTCGCAGTCTTAATTGACCCCGACAAGCTTGATGCAGCTGGATTACAGAAGACCATTGATCTTGCTGTTCAATCTAAAGTAGATTACATTTTTGTTGGTGGAAGCTTAGTGGTAACTGACACATTGGATCAAATGGTTGCTCAAATCAAACAACAATGCACTATCCCTGTTGTACTTTTCCCAGGGTCGCCTGACCAAATCACACCAAAGGCAGATGCGTTATTGTACTTATCCCTCATTTCTGGAAGAAATCCTGAATTACTAATAGGACAACATGTAATTAGTGCTCCTTTTGTAAAACAAAGTGGATTGGAAATTATTCCTGTAGGTTACATGTTGATTGATGGTGGTACGCCAACCACCGTATCGTATATTTCAAATACCAATCCTATCCCAGCGAATAAAAATGATATTGCAGCTTGTACTGCTATGGCTGGTGAAATGTTAGGATTGAAACTCATTTATATGGACGCTGGAAGTGGTGCAAAAAATGCCATCCCTGCTAGCATGATTCAACAAGTTGCAAAACACACACAAACTCCATTGATTGTGGGCGGCGGTATCACCACACCTGAGAAAGCAATTGAAAATTGCAAGGCTGGTGCGGATATTATTGTAGTGGGAAACGCAATTGAAAAAGACGCAAATTTAATCCAAAAAATAGCCGATGCTATTCATAGCCTAAATTAATCCCTGCATTATCTTATTTAGAAACTCATCATTTCTTTGAACTTCACAGTTTGACGTCTGCTAATCTCTATTTTTTCTCCTCCTTTTAATTCTACTAATAAGCCACCATTAAAATAGGGCTCTATTTTCTCTATCCAATGTAAGTTGATGATGTGTTTTCTGTTAGCTCTAAAAAATACGCGATCGTCCAGCCTTTCTTCCAAAGCATTCAAAGACTTTAAGATCAAAGGTTTGTTGGTTGAGAAATACACTTTAGCATAATTTCCAACACTTTCAAACAACCTGATTTCTGCTAATTTTACAAACCAACAACGCTCTCCATCTTTTACAAAAACCTGATCTATTTCTGTTAATGGACCACGGTTGACGCCCAATAAACTTGCTTGCTCTAAAGCAATTTCCGTTTGTAATTTCTGAATGGCATCTGCTAGTCTTTTCGGATCAATTGGTTTTAACAGATAGTCCAAAGCATTTACCTCAAAGGCTTTCAAAGCAAACTCATCATAAGCTGTAGTGAAAATCACACGTGGAGATTTTTCAATTTCAGCCAATAAATCAAATCCTGTTTTGCCAGGCATTTGAATATCTAAAAAAATCAAATCTGGTCTTGACAGATCAATTTTTTCAATTGCCTCGTCCACATTACTAGCTTCATCTATGATATGAATATCGGGATGTTGCTCCAGTAATTTTTTTAACTCATTACGTGCTAATCTTTCGTCATCAATAATAATTGCTTTAATAGGCATAATTACATTTTTTTCTATGAGGCAATAGGAATGATTAATTTAGCCGTTACCTGTGTAGGATGGCATTGATAGATTTCAAATAAAGCGTTGCCGCGATATAAAATATTTAATCTGTTTTTTGTACTCTGTAAACCAAATCCATCTTGGCCCATTTCTTTATCTAATATTCCAGTATTTTGAACCATCAGCAAATGCTTGTTGTCCTCGAATTTTGAAATAATTTTAATCAAACAATTTCCAGGCTGCTTGCTTAAGCCATGCTTGATCGCGTTTTCAACCAATGTTTGAAGCATCATTGGTGGCATTTGATTGGATAAGGTGTCAGCATCAATTTCATACTCCACAATCAATCGGTCTGCAAATCGGATGTATTCGAGTGCAAGATAATCCTTCACAATATTCAACTCTTTTTCTAAACTAGTCACTTCTGCTTGATCGGCCTGAATACTACTTCTTAAAATATTACTCAACTCGGTGATTGCTTGTCTTGCACGTTGTGGATCCTCGTCTACCAAGGCTCTAATACTATTAAGCGCGTTGAAAATGAAATGCGGATTCATTTGCGACTTAATCGTCTTGAGTTGCAACTCCTTAATCAAACTCTCTAACTTCACTTTTTGAATCGTCTCGGAATTCGTAAACTCAATGTAATGCCATAAAATATAAATAGACAGCCACACGAAAATAATAGGTGTGTCTATGACTAAGCTGATCAAGAATCGTCTCTGCAAACTTATTTTTCTGGCTGCGTCGTACAATTTTAAAATTTCAACCGCATAGCTTGTCAAAAAGCTATAAGCACTCGCAAATGCCAGCAATAAAACTAAAAGCTGCCACCACTTGAATTTGGGCATTGGAGGATGCAATGACAAGGACAACATTGCTTTCCTAAATAAATGCGTAACGATGACCCCTAAAAAGATATTGACCAATAAACGTGGGTAAAAAACAGAGCTTAATTGCTTCTCCAGCATATAGGAGAAAAAGATGATGGTGAGTCCGTAAGTCATCCAACCCCCTATCTGGCAAATCCAATAAATTGATTGATGTTTTTTCACTTACCAAATTTAAACCCTTCACTGCGATATTGGGTTATTTTATTGGATTAATGGTCAAATTGAAGTTTCATCGGCAATCCTAAATAAGATTCAACTTTTAGCCAAAATTTCTGTTATTAACTTACATTTACATTACTAAATTTTGAGCATGCTGATTGAGGCCGGACCATTACTAAAGAACATTGATACCCCTGATGACCTAAAAAAGGTATCTAGAGAAAAATTGCACCAGGTATGCGACGAATTACGTCAATATATTATTGACATCGTTAGTGTACATGGAGGTCATTTTGCCGCTAGTCTTGGGGTGGTAGAACTCAGTGTGGCATTGCATTATGTATACAATACGCCCTACGATCAATTGGTTTGGGACGTAGGACATCAGGCCTATGGTCATAAAATTTTAACTGGACGAAGAGATGCATTTGTAACCAATCGTAAGTACCATGGCTTAAGCGGCTTCCCTAAACGAAGCGAAAGTCCTTACGATACTTTTGGTGTAGGACACTCATCTACCTCTATTTCTGCAGCCCTAGGCATGTCCATGGCGGCAAAATACAAAGGCGAAAATAGAAAATCAGTTGCCATCATTGGGGATGGTTCAATGACTGCCGGTATGGCTTTTGAGGCTATGAACCATGCGGGAGTGGCGGACAGTGATGTATTGATTATTTTGAATGATAACTGCATGAGCATTGACCCCAATGTGGGCGCGCTTAAAGAATATTTAACGGATATTAGTACTTCTCCTACCTACAACAAGTTTAGAGACGAATTGTGGGAATTGATGGGCAAATTACCCATCGGCAAAACCTTCACAAGAGAAATGGCATCAAAGGTGGAAGCAGGGCTGAAAGGCATGGTCTCTAAAAGCAGCAATTTATTTGAAGCATTGCAATTGCGCTATTTTGGACCAATTGATGGCCATAATATCACCAACTTAGTTGACACATTAAGAGATTTAAGAGACATTCCTGGACCAAAAATATTGCATATTCTTACTGTTAAAGGCAAAGGATATGAACTCGCAGAGAAGGACCAAACAAAATGGCATGCGCCGGGCTTGTTTGATAAATTGACTGGAGAAATTATTAAGAAAAAGATTGAGACACCTCAACCACCAAAATACCAAGACGTATTTGGATTGACCCTTGTAGAATTAGCGGAGATGAACCCAATGATTATGGGTGTGACCCCTGCAATGCCAAGTGGCTCGTCTATGAAATTCATGATGGAAGCGATGCCAGATCGTGCATTTGACGTGGGCATTTGCGAGCAACATGCAGTGACCTTGAGTGCAGGCCTTGCCACACAAGGTGTGAAGGCTTTTTGTAATATCTATTCTTCTTTCATGCAACGTGCTTATGATCAAGTGATACATGATGTGGCGTTGCAAAAATTACCAGTTGTATTTTGTTTAGACCGTGCGGGATTGGTTGGCGAAGATGGACCTACCCACCATGGTTGTTATGATATTGCATTTTTTAGATGTATCCCTAATTTAATCATTGCTGCACCAATGAATGAGCAAGAATTAAGGAACATGATGTATACCGCTCAATTGCCGGCAACTGATTTGCCTTTCGTTATCCGTTATCCAAGAGGAGAAGGTGTGATGGTAGATTGGAAAAAGCCTTTCGAACAATTAACTATTGGACAAGGTCGTAGATTGAAAGAAGGTAAAGAGGTGGCGATTTTGACTTTCGGTCATCCTGGCAACAATGCCCAAACAGCGATTCGAAATTTAAGACTAGAAGGAATTGATCCTGCACATTATGATATGCGTTTTGTAAAGCCAATTGACGAGGCATTATTACACGAAGTATTCCAAAACTATGAACTGATTGTGACGGTAGAAGATGCCACAGTTGTTGGAGGATTGGGATCTGCTGTATTGGAATTCATGAACGAACACAAATACCATAGTCAAGTGCGCATTTTAGGTATTCCTGATACAGTTGTAGAACATGGATCTGTTAAAGAATTACAACAGGAATGTCATTACGATGCACAAGCAATTGCGAATGCGGTAAAAAGTCTTTTAGGGAAATCTGTTTTAGCCGAAGGATAATTAATTCAAAGTAGGATCAAAATCACCTTCTTCCTCAGGTGCATCTGCAAATGAAGTTTGATCGAATTTTGTTTCGTATGCATCCGTGGGTTCAATGTATCCTGGCTCTAAATCATCTTCTCTGTTTTCATTCCACTCGATGATAAAGTTATTGCGTCCTTCACCGACCATTAATTTCATGTATTTCTGTTGCGCTAATTCTAAGATAGATAAGAACAAGAATAAAGCGTGTACACGGTCTTCGCAGATATCAAATACTTTCTCGAAAGCAACTGTTTGCGCCTCTTTCACCATTGTAAGCAAATGTGTTCTGCTGCCTTCCATGGTGTAGTTGTATCGAATAACAGTATGTACAGGTTTGTTTTGACGATCTTGAACACGGGTCATGACTTTCTCAAAAGCCTTCATTAACTTAAATAAAGTCACTGTCTGCAACTCCGTTCCTTCAGCAGCTTCTTCACCCACTAATGACATCTCTTTTTGAATATTGCCACGTTTAAGCATCAGCATTCTCATGGCTTCTAAGTCGGCCATTTGTACTGCTGCTTCTTTGTACTTTTTATATTCTAAAATCTTGTCAATTAATTCTTGTCTTGGGTCGATTTCATTTCCTGAAGCATCAATCTCTTTTCTTGGCAATAATAATTTTGCCTTGATACGCATCAATGTCGAAACGAATAAAATGAACTCACTACTTAATTCAATATTGAGTTTGTCTTGAGCATGAATAAACTCCAAGAAATCCTTAATGATTTTTGTGATCTGAATATTGTAAATATCCATCTCGTCACGCTCAATAAAGAACAATAAAAGGTCAAATGGACCTTCAAATTGGTCTACTTTAATCGAATAATTAGTATGCTGGCTCATCACTGCAAAGAAAGTGATATTTATCCATTTTTTAGCCAAAATGAGCCATCTTTGTTCAAAACCAGCATAGATGCAACAGAAGTGGACCAATTGGCTTGTATTTGCCTTATTATCAATCGTATGGGGAAGCTCCTTTATCTTGATGAAAGAAGGATTGAGGGCATTTACCCCTTACCAAGTGGCTTCACTTAGAATGCTTTTTGCAGGACTGGTTTTATTGCCTTTTGCTATCAAAGCATTTCGAAAAATACCCAAAGACAAAATGGGCTTGGTAATCGTCTCAGGGATCGTAGGCAACTTTATTCCAGCTTATCTATTTTGCATTGCAGAAACTAAAATTGATAGTGCTTTAGCCGGTATTTTGAATTCCTTAACTCCTTTGTTTACCATCTTGGTTGGTGTAATTTTTTACAAGGTCCAAACCACTGTTGTGAAATTTTTGGGTATTTTGATTGGATTCATTGGACTGACATTTTTACTATTAACCGGAAAGGAAATGCACTTTAACCACCTTTCCTATGCTAGTCTTGTGCTGGTTGCCACCATGATGTATGGCATCAATGTGCATACTGTGGGCCGAAACTTAAAAGAAATTGGATCTATTCAAATTGCATCAGTTGCTTTTTCTTTCTTGATTCTACCTAGCGCTGCGGTATTGTTTTTTACAGGATTTTTTGAGGAAGATTTTAGCAATCCACTCGTCATTCACAGCACTTTAACTAGTGCCCTTCTAGGCATGGTGGGTACTTCCATGGCGTCCATTTTATTTTATTACCTAGTTAAAAAAGCAGGCATTTTATTTGGCTCATTGGTTACCTATGGTATTCCAATCGTAGCGGTGGCATGGGGTTTGGCTTATGGAGAGTCTTTAGCACCACTGCAAGTGCTTTGCCTTGGCGTGATTTTGTTGGGCGTATATATTGTCAATAGAGGGAATCTAAATTTCATCCCTTTCCTAAAACAAAAAAGCCCCCAATCATAAATTGGAGGCTCAATATTAAACAAAGCAATTAGACCATTAAACAGTCATAATTTCTTTTTCTTTTGCTTCTAAATGTTTTTCTACTAAAGCAATATGCTTATCAGTTAAAGCCTGGATAGCATCTTCGGCACCTTTACAAATATCTTCGCTTGTTCCGTCTTTTTGCAATTTCTTCACTTGCTCAATATGGTCTCTTCTAATATTGCGAATGGCTACTTTACTGTGTTCTCCTTCTGCGCTTGCCTTCTTCACCATTTCTTTTCTTCGCTCCTCAGTCAATGGAGGCATAAATAAACGAATATTCACCCCATCGTTCTGAGGCGTGATACCAATATTCGCCCCCATGATCGCTCTTTCAATTAAGGCCAGCATATTCTTTTCCCAAGGTTGAATGCTGATGGTTCTAGCGTCAAGCACTTGTACGTTTGCAACCTGACTAATCGCCGTAGGTGCACCATAATAATCTACATTCACCCCTTCCAAAATAGAAGGACTTGCTTTTCCAGCTCTAATCTTAGATAATTCTATTTCTAAGTGATTGATGGCCTTTTTCATGCCATTTTCAGCTTCAGTACTTATTTTCTTTAATTCCTCTGACATAATTGAATGTTTTGCGAAGGCAAAGCTAATAAATCCTTGGTATTCTTTCCCGACCTTTTTTTTGTGGTGCTTATTTTTCTATCTTTGCCCATATCGTTAAAACAACACTATGTCAACAGCGGAATTAAAAAGAACAGCTTCACAAGTAAGAAGAGATATCGTAAGAATGGTGCATGCACAACAAAGTGGTCATCCAGGTGGCTCTTTAGGCTGTACTGATTTTTTAACAGCACTCTATTTTAAAATCTTAAAGCATGACCCTTCATTTAATATGGATGGGAAAGGCGAAGATCTTTTCTTTTTATCCAATGGACATATTTCTCCAGTGTTCTATTCTGTTTTGGCTAGATCAGGCTATTTTGATGTAAAAGAATTGGCTACATTCAGAATGATCAATTCTCGCTTACAAGGGCATCCAACCACCCACGAGCATTTACCTGGAATACGTATTGCCAGCGGATCTCTTGGACAAGGTATGAGTGTAGCGATTGGTGCTGCGTTATCGAAAAAATACAACAACGACGATCGTATCGTTTACTCTTTACATGGTGATGGTGAATTACAAGAAGGCCAAAACTGGGAAGCAATTATGTTTGCTGCGCACAACAAAGTAGACAACTACATTGCAACCATTGATGTGAACGGTCAACAAATTGACGGGCCATTAAGCAAAGTATTGAATTTAGACAATTTAGAAGATAAGTTTAAAGCATTCCATTGGACAGTTTTACATATGGATGGTCACAATATGGACGAGATTGTAGCCACATTAGAGCATGCTAAAACATTAACTGGACAAGGAAAGCCAATTGTAATATTGATGAAGACTGTGATGGGCAAGGGGGTTGACTTTATGGAGACAGGTCATGAGTGGCATGGTATTGCTCCTAATGATGCACAATTAGAGAACGCACTAGGACAATTAGAAATGACTTTAGGAGATTTTTAATCTTATACTAGACGAATAAAAAAAGGGATGCGTTGCATCCCTTTTTTTATAACCTATTCATAAAGTATACTTATCCAATTTTTTCAAAGATCCTTGAAGCTGCTTTCTTTGCAGGAATCCAGCCAGCAACAATAGCAATGGCTACCACCAATCCAACCACCGCCAAATAGTCCGTCCAAACAGCTTTTACCGGGTAATAATCAATTACAAAACTCGCTCCTTGTAATTTGACAAAATGAAATTGTGCTTGTAAAAAAATCAAACAGGATGCAATCAGTCCGCCAATCAATGCGCCAGTCATGGACATGACAATTGATAAACTAAGGAATATTTTTTGAATCGTGCCAGCGCTTGCACCCATTGCGTGTAACACATGAATGTCTTTTTGCTTTTCCAAAACCAACATCGTCAATGCACCCACTAAGTTAAAGGACGCTACAACCATAATTAATGCTAGAATGGCAAAAATGATCCATTTTTCTGTTTGCATAATTTTATACAAATCTGCATTTTGTTGGTATTTATTTTGCACCAGAAAATTAGCCCCTAGTTGATTTTGAATCGCCGTAGCAATACTTTTTTCTTTGCTTAAATCAATAGACAATTCAAGGCCTGAATATTGATTGGTATCTAGATCAAATAAATATTGTGCGAATTGATTGGAAGTGAACACATATTGCGCATCAAATTCTTGTTGGACTGAGAATGCGCCAGACTGCACTGCTACTAAGTGGTTTAGCTGATCCATTGATTTTAATGACTTCCCAGACCTACCTACCGCAATCAATTCCAAAGGTTCCCCCAAGTCTGCATTAAACAGTAATAAATTTTCTTCTACCCCAATACCTAAGACCAATTTAGGGCTATCCAAATTACCCACAACAAAACGGCCTCGTTTTAAATATTGATTGACTTTATTAATGTGGATGTAATTGGAGTCGACTCCTTTCACCAATACAACTGTTTGTTGCGCACTTCGAACAAGGATCGCCTTATTCTCAACAATCCCAGTAGCATAATGGACGCCTGGAATTTGTCTAATTGCATTCAATTGCTGTTGAGATAAGGTTATAAATTTTCCAGATCTAGGAACCACACGGAGGTCAGCATAGAAATCTGCATACAAGCCTTTCACAATGTCAGAGAAGCCATTGGAGACACTTAGTATCGTCAGTAAAGCAGCAGTACCAATGGCAATGGCGAAGACGCTTACCCATGCAATGAGTTGGATTGCCTGAAAGGAGTATTTGCCCCTAAAATAACGCCAAGCAAATAAAAAATGCAACTTATAATTTTTTTAAAATCTCTTCCATTTTAAATACATAATCCAATGTGTCATCTAAATAAAAATGCAAAACTGGAATACGTCTTAATTGATGCTTCATGGCTTCTTGAAGGTGCTTTTTGATATCCCATTGTTTTGCTTCTATCTTCTTAAAGCAATCAGCTTGGTCTGCCACCTGAAATAAACTCAAATAGATCCTTGCTTCTAATAAATCTGGGGTCACTTTTACAGAGGAGATGGAAATCATCCCGCCTTGTAAATGGTTCAAGCCCAATTTTAAAAAAATATCATTCAAGGTGCTTTGAATCGCACCAGCTACTTGTTTCTGTCTTTTACCCTCTTCCATAATAATCAAAGTCGTTGATTCGCTGTAAAATTAGTTACTTTGCTGATTATTCTGAGGGAATAGTTTTAATTATGAAGAAATTTTTTCGCATCGTAAGTTATATCAAGGAATACAAGACCTATATGGGCTGGTATGGTCTATTTATCTTGTTATCGATCCTTTTTAGCTTGTTTTCATTGGGTATGCTGACCCCTTTCCTTGATTTGATCTTTGGGAACAATGCTTTTGCAAGTCTTACGCCTGTATCAGTAACCGATACCGCTAATCTTAAAGACGTTATTTACCAATTTTTGCAAGACATCATCAAGGCCAATGGTAAAGCTTATGCTTTGGGATGGATTTGTTTATTCATCATCGTTTCTATCTTTTTCAAAAATTTATTTTTATACCTCGCTTTTTATTTTTTGGCACCCATCCGCAATATGGTAACCAAGAAGTATTCCAAGTTATTATACGATAAGATTTTACAATTACCTGTTGGCTATTTTACTGAAAAAAGAAAAGGAGATATCTTAAGTAGGGCATCGAATGATATTGCTGAATTAGAAAGCTCTGTAATTAGTGCATTAGAAGGCTTAATTAAAGAGCCACTTACCATCATTGGTATTTTAATTTTCTTATTCTTAATCAGCGCAAAGCTGACTTTGTTTGTATTTATTTTACTACCAGTAGCTGGCTTTATTGTAGGAAGAATAGGACGTAGTTTAAAAAAGCATACCAATAGTGCGCAAGTAAAATGGGGAGAGATTTTAAGTCAGATGGAAGAGACTTTATCTGGATTAAGAATCATCAAAGCATTCAATGCAGAAGGAAAAGTGAAAGGTCAATTTTACGGATTGGTAGAAGATATCTTTAATTTAAAGAATCGAATTTTAAATCGTCGTGACTTAGCGTCTCCGGTGTCTGAATTTTTAGGCGTGACCATTCTATGCGGTGTACTTTGGTTTGGAGGCAAGCTGGTTTTAAGTGGTGATATTTTATCTCCAGGTTCTTTTATCACTTATGTAGCTTTGTTCTCGCAAATTATCAACCCTGCAAAAGCTTTGTCACAGGCTATTTACAACGTCAATAGAGGTACAGCAACTTTAGATAGATTGAATGAAATCTTAGAAGCGCCAAATACCGTAGAAGAAGTTGCCAACCCTATTTTAATTGAAGGATTCAAAGACAATATTCATTTTGACAATGTTGGATTTGCTTACCATGATGCAAGTATTTTGAACCATATTGAATTGACCATAAAAAAAGGTACTACCGTTGCTTTAGTAGGATCTTCTGGTGCAGGAAAAAGTACACTTGCCGATTTGGTGCCTAGGTTCCATGATGTGACCACAGGTAACTTATACATTGATGGAAAAAACATTAAAGACTATAGCTTACATAGCTTAAGACAACTCATCAGTATTGTAACACAAGAACCTATCTTATTCAATGATACGATTGCTGCCAATATCGCTTTAGGAAAACCAGAAGCTACGATGGAAGAGATTATTGCTGCTGCTAAGATTGCCAATGCTTATGACTTTATCACAAAGAAAGAAGGTGGATTTGAATCTATGATTGGTGACCGTGGAAGTAAATTAAGTGGGGGCGAGCGTCAACGTTTAACCATTGCAAGAGCCGTATTGAAAAATCCTCCGATCTTAATTTTAGACGAAGCCACTTCTGCCTTAGATACAGAAAGTGAAAGGCTGGTACAAGATGCGATTAACAATATGATGCAAAACAGGACTTCTATTGTCATTGCCCATCGCTTATCTACGATTCGCCACGCAGATGAAATCATCGTACTACAGAAAGGCGCCATTGTAGAACATGGCAACCATGAGACTTTGCTAGCACAAGGTGGTTACTACAAGAAGTTGATCGAGATGCAGGAAGTGAAATAGTTAGTTGCCTAAACTTTAGTTTCATTTAAAATAGCATTCCATATAGACAATAATTCAGTATTTATACTGAATTAACTTCATTGCTTACCTGCTAACTTCATACTAGCTCGATTTGAGTAACTCAATTGTAAAATTGACAAATAAAATCAAAAAGAGAGTTATGAAAAAAATGTTGGTTTATGGTCTCTTCCTCATTTCAATAAGTTCTTGTAAAAAAGATGTATCTACCCAGATTGAATCCTCAGTAATTAAAGACAAGACAATTGCATGGATGATTTCAAAAAAAACGAATGTAACTTCTTTGCAATCGGCAACTATTGATTCGGTTGTGAAAAATCTAAATTGGGATGTGGTTTCATTTGATCAGATAAATGATAGTCTTAAGTCCGTCTTTATCCCTGTTTATAGCAATGAAATAAAAGGACTGACAGTATTGTACAATGCAAGCAACCAATCCATTGATACTGGAAATTTAGTTCTAATAAAATCTATTGACGCTAAAGACCCCATAAATCATATAAATATATACAACCCAAACCTTCCTCCTAATTTCACTGGAACAATATCTGTATTTTCAGTTCATAATGAATTCGAATCTAAGCTAGGTGTAGTAAACGGTAGAAAAATATATAAAGCTGAGATAAGGAGTAAAAAATACAAAGAAACAATTGAGAATAAGAACCTAAATAAGAAAACAAATAATATTGAATGTATTGAACACTACTTAGTAACCACTTATAACGATGGGTCGCAAGATTGGATATTTTTAGGCCAAACCTGTTCTAATTCAATAGGATGCGAAACAACTACTATCAATCAAATCGCAAATGAGTCATTCATAAAAATAAGTAGCTGCACTGGGGGTGGTTCTGGTCCAGGCACACCTGGTTACGCAGAAGCTATTTATGATGCTGAATTGCAAGCTTTTGAAAAATACTACAGAGATAAAATGTCTGAATTAGAAAAAGACATCTTTGATAACGAAATGAATTTTGTTCAAAAAGTATACTATTTAAAAAATGCGCAACTTGCCAAAATTGCAGCAGAGGCTCAATTTCCAACAAGTTTGTATAATGGCAAAGGAGATGCTTATCGGCATGCATTATTTGTTGCAATGAATGCCAAAGATTTAGGTCCTGATTTGGCAAAAAGAATGGCTGATGCGCATGAATTAAGAATTGTACAAGGTGAATTTTTAAGTCCAGAAATGGATAAAAGAAATAATTTAATTGGAATATCAATTTATGATTATTTAAAAACGTTGCCTATAGATTATACTTCTTATGTCGGAATGTTACATGTTTTGATAAATGAGAAATTAGAAAATGGGGATTTTTGGATTATCAGTAATTTAGACCCATATGGAAAAGAAACAAATTTGTCACAATTAATTAAATCCAATGAAAAACAATAAATTTATCTTTTTTTTAATTCTTATTATCTTTACGGCTTTAACTAGTTGCGAACAAAGAGGAACCATCGTACTCGATAATTTAAAAAATGACACAACTATAATCATACCCATAAAATGGATAACCTCAGATCCAACATGTGTAATATTGAATATTACAGGATACACTGATGATTCATGTGGAATTATTAACAATACCTTTCTTATACCAAAAGGGAAAATAAATATAACTAGTAGACCAGACTGGTATAATGATGATTACTATCCTTTTAAATATAGAAAATATAAATCAAAAAATACTTCATTGAAAATTGAATACTATTTTCCTGGACTCTAAAAAAGCAACAAAAAACCCGATCGATGATCGGGTTTTTTAATATCACTATACTAGCAATTTACTTGCTTAAATTATTATTGTTCGCTGCTATTTTTTACATAACCTAATTTTGCTTCTAAGCTTAAAGTAGCATGTGGCACAGCGCGTAAACGAGCTTTGTCAATCAAGCGACCTGTCACTCTACAAATGCCGTAGGTTTTGTTTTCAATACGCATTAATGCTTTCTCTAGGTGATCGATGAAAGTGATTTGACGGCTAGCCATTTGGCCTAACTGCTCTCTTTCCATGCTTACACTACCATCTTCCATGGTCATGTATCTTGCATCATCATTGTCGCCACCCATTTCATCCTTACGAGTGATTAAACCTTGTAAGTAGACTAACTCTTTTTTGGCAGCGTCTAATTTCTTTGAAATCAAATCTCTAAACTCTGCTAATTCAGCATCAGAATATTTTACTAAAGTCTCTGTTGATCTTTCTACTTCTTTCCTCTTTTCCATTGGCACATAACCTGGTTGATAAGGTACACTGCTCTTTGCATTGATCTTTGGCACTTTGATGTCCTTGATCGGTTCTGCTGCCTTACGCACTGGCTTAACCGGTGGTGTAGGAATAACAGGAACTGGTTTTGCAGGAGGTACATATTTCTCTACTGGCTTTGGAGCCACAACTGGTTTTACTGGAGCTTTTGCAACTGGTTTAGCCGGTGCTTTTGCAGGAGCTGCTTTTTTAGCAGGTGCTGCAATTGGTTTTGCTGCAACAACTGGTTTAGCAGGCGCTTTCACAGGTGCTGCCTTTTTTGCTGGAGCTGCTACTTTCTTAGCTGGAGCTGCCACCACTTTTACAGGAGCCGCTTTTTTTACAGGCGCTGCCTTTTTTGCTGGAGCTGCTTTTTTTACAGGAGCCGTTTTCTTAGCTGGTGCAGCCTTCTTTACAGGAGCCGCTTTTTTTACAGGCGCCGCCTTTTTTGCTGGAGCTGCTTTTTTTACCGGAGCTGCCTTTTTTGCTGGAGCCGCTTTTTTAGCTGGCGCTGCTTTCTTAGCTGGAGCTGCCTTTTTTACAGGAGCCGCTTTTTTTGCTGGCGCTGCTTTTTTAGCTGGAGCCGCTTTCTTAGGTGCTGGTTTTTTTGTAGCCATAATTATCCTTTTTGTCTAACTAAAATCCT
>ERZ650308.458-NODE-458-length-22097-cov-7.734416_pt1 | contig 22097 bp, 24 predicted proteins | sample MGYA00376244_ERZ650308 | MGnify/ENA primary metagenome ERZ650308 (study PRJEB26733, sample SAMN07839295) | wastewater metagenome | biome: small river; feature: stream; material: water | place: USA: North Carolina | collected 2016-04-26 ... | reverse complement strand
ACAATATTGCAAAATATAGATGAATATAATTTGTTTTTAGAAATAAAAAATAAACTAAACACACAATCATCTATGGTGGCTTTTTCTGAAATTCTAAAATTAGTAAAAAATATAATATGATTAATTTATTTTCAAATGAATATTTATTACACCCGGTGGGTTTAGAAATGAGCCAAAATGCTTGCGGGCATAATTGTTTCTATTGTTTTGCAACATTAAAAGATAGTAGTAGAAAATTTGATACAAAAAAATTTATAAACCAAATAAATAGATTACACATTAGCGATACATTCTTATCAAAAAAAATAAGACAAAAATATCCGATGGTTTTTTCAAATAATACAGACCCTTTTGCGAAAAACAATGAAAATTTAACAAGAGAAATATTACCTACACTTATTAATAAAAATATACCTATTTTCTTCCAAACAAAAACAGGGAAAAATATGTATAATATTATAGATGGTATACCTCCGTGCACATTTTATATTTCTATAACAGGAACTAATGATGATTTAAGCAGAAAAATAGAAAGACAAGCACCTGTTGTTTCTGAAAGAATCGAAGCTATTAATATATTAAAAGACAAAGGTCATCATGTTATCGTGGGAATAAATCCATTATCTGAAGAATGGTTGAATGAAAACGATTTTAACGAACTTACATTAAAATTAAATAAATTAGGCGTAAATTCAATACCAATAGGATTGTTGTATTTTAGGAAAAAAGAGATAGCTAAAATTGAGAAATTTGAAAAAGGGGGGGTTGACCCGTTAGACTATATAAAAGGTAATAATAATTTAGGGTTTTTATATTTAAAGAAAATGGTATCTATGTATAAAGACAGGGGCTTGATTGCACCTAATATGCCATTTTATTGTAGCGGAATTAATAATTTTTTACCTAAAAACTTTAAAAAGATTTTAACTATTTTTGATTTTGTAAATCATATTATTGATGAAAATAAAAACAATATAAAAGACATATACTTTGAAGAATATTTTAATTTTTTTAATAAATGCACTTTTTTAGAAGATGGGTATAAATTAGATAATTATATATTTTCAATGAGTACAAAATTGTGGATTGGCAATAAGGAAAATCAAAATATAATGTCAAGAGAACATTTTTACAGAATTATATGGAATGCTAAAAAAATAGCACAATCATTAGACATGTCAAGGTTGTTTTATGAAGTAGGTAAAGATAAAAATAATAATAGTATATATAGGTATATGGGAGGGAGTATTGTTAACAGAGAAGGAAATTCTCATAAAATAATTTAAAAAATAAAGGAGGTATTTAATATGAATAGAATTATTGAATTTATAAATAATAATATATGGCCGTCAACAGGATATGAATGGTAATTAAAATTCCCTCCTATTATATTATTTATTATGACAAAGCAAGAATTATATATATCGTTTATTTGTGATGAACTCAAAAGTGGTAATATCGCCTATAAAGATGTGTATTTAGTATTTTTAAGTAAATTTAAGTGTACAGAGCCAACATTTGTTAAGTATTGGAAAATTGCCCAAGAAAGATATTTAGAGTACTTAAACAAGGTAAATAAAGAGAAAGATATACTAAGTGTCGGTGCTGAAAAAGAAGCCTTTAAATCGAATATATTAACGAAGTTTCAACGATTAGAAATAGCTTCTAATATAGCACAGGGGAAAGCAAGGAAGGTAAACGACCAAATAATAATACCTACTGATGGAGATAGGATAAGGGCTTTAGATTATTTAGCTAAAATAGAAGGCGATTACGCACCAAATAAAACTGATATTAACGTGTCATCGACCGAAATCAATATAGTAGGTAAAAAGTTCGCTAATGAAGATAATACTGAATGAAAGTGCTTACTCAAAGAAGTTTTATAATCCTATACACTCACACGACAGATATATCGTTGCGTTCGGCGGGCGTGGCTCAGGGAAAACTGATAGTTTCTACATCAAGTATCTTTTAGAATTATTTCAACCTTATTATTTCCGTTTAGTCTATATTAACAAAGAGAAAATAAACATCCGGGACCAACAATACGCTGGATTTAAAAGGGTGGCAAAAAGAATAGGTGTGTATGACTTACTCCGCTTCCATGATGGAGATTATAGAATTACTAATCCTATTAATGGCAATTCTTTAATCCCCAAAGGAATGGACGACCCTGAGAAAACAAAAGGGTTAGATGATATTACAGCGATTTGGTGGGACGAGATAAACAAAGGAACCTTAACTGATTTCCTTACATTAAATGCATTACTAAGAAGCCCACAGGCTAAGTATCTGCAATTTGCAATATCTTTCAATCCGGTAAGTGAGCAACATTGGTTGAGGAGTGAGTTCTTTAGCGAAAATAATCCATACCAATTAAAAGAAAGCTACAAAGGTGAAACATTACTTTGTCATTCAACGTACTTAGATAATGAGTTCATTAATCAAAAAGAATACCTAAAGACTTTAGAAAAAGGGGCAAACGGCGATATTAATAGGATGTTGGTTGATATACAAGGGAAATGGGGTGTGGTAAGCATAACCAATCCTTTTTTCTATGCTTTCAACGAAAGTAAACATTACAAAGATGAACGCTACATGTTAAGTAGTCAACATCAGATTATTCTTTCCTTTGACTTCAATAACAATCCATGCACCTTGCTTATTGGTCAAGTCATAGACAAGGAAATATCGGTGATAGACCTATTCTTAGCAGACGAAAATACGATAAGCGGTAAAAGTCCGTTGGAAGCGGTGTGTGAGTTGTTTGTGCAAAAATATATCAATTCTGGACTAATTACTACTCCTTACATTGTAGTAACAGGTGATGCGAGTGGTCGGCAAAAGACGGCAGACAATGTAGCTAATAAGAATTTCTACACTAAGATAAAATCTATGTTGCATATTTCTGATAGTCAAATAAAGGTAAGAAGAGCCAACATTGCACATGCATTGAGCCGTGAGATATGCAATGGATTAATCTACAACACAGACTTCCATATCTACAAGTCCGCACACATGGTTGTTAACGACTTATCTATTGCTTATGTTGACAAGAATAATTCGTTGAATGAAGCTAAAAAAGAACATGGGCTACATATTACGGATGCATTTCGTTATTTTTGTGATTGTGTATTAAACTTCGATAAATGGCAAGATTATTTGATTTATTTCGCAACAAAAAATCAATCTACGGCAAAGTAATATTTACCTTTCCGGATGGTCGTAAACTCTATCAAGTAAAGGATGAGTATATCGAAAGATTGCCTAATAAAAAATTATTGTACATTCAAGAGAATGCTAATTACATAGCACATCTTGATATTAGTAAGGCAACATTGATAGCCGGGCATAGGATGATAGAAAGATGTGCCGGAGAAATAAACGCACTTGCATATCAAAAAAATACATCTGAAAAAATCCGAAATAAAACAGACGAACTTGTAAAGTTAGTACATCAAATAGACATCACACGAAAAGAATACGACAATACCAATGAAGCGATATTATTGTCTTTGTTTGATTTATTTTTCTTTTTTGACAATGAGAATCCTTTTGAATGGAGTGATGAGACTATGGAGCGAAAAAGGTATTATCTAAATGAATTTCCAATATTTAGACGTTTTTTTTTTCAGAAGCTGAACGAATATACGGTGCTTTACAGAAGCACCTTTCAGAATTGTATCAACTTTGCTTTAATGCAGTCAACGGTTCAGGAGTTAGTAAAGGACTTGAGCCTTATAGATACAAGCGAAGCCAAAACGAGTTAGAAATACTTATTTGTCTGCATTATAAGATAACACAGTCGGAATTTAATAAGTTATCTATTGAACAATTTTACAAGTACTTAAACGAGTATTATGCCGAAATAAATCGTAAGAAAAAATAAATTTCATAAACCCAAATTATTAGATAATTTTAAATTTGTCGCTATGGCTGAAGATAATGAAATAATAGCAAAGTTAAAGGTAGAGGGGCTTGCACAATACAAGTCTGATTTATCGAGTGCATCTAAGAGTACAGACACCGCTACGACTGCAATAGAGAAAATGGAGTCAGCAATGGCGGAAATTCCTAAAGGCACTAAGGAGTTTGAAAAGTTAGCGAAAGAATTAGAAGCGGTAAAATCAGTAGCAAGTATTACGAGTGATGAACTTGAAAACAATAAGACTGTACTAAAAAGGTACACTAAGGAAATATCAGACCTCGCTGTGGCTATGGATAAGTTAAAGTCAGAGGGCAAACAAAATACGCAGACCTACCGAGACATAGAGAAAGCCATGAAAGAAACTGCTAAGAAAGCAGGTGAGTTAAAGGATAAAATCGGTGATATAAATTCCGTTATCAAAAATTTAGGAAGTGACACACGTGGCATTGATAATGTAGTGCGAGGCGTTAGCTTAATGTCCAATAGTTACCAAGCATTCTTAGGTGTGCAGTCATTAGTAGGCAAGGAAAATAAGAACTTACAAGAGGGGTTATTGAAGTTAAACGCTGTAATGGCTGTTACACAAAGTATTCAACAAATAGGTAATGAGTTGACCGCAGAGGATAGCGTATTGAAACAGGCTGCGTCAAAGGCGACCGCTGCGTATAATATTGTCGTTGGAACAAGCACCGGAGCATTGAAATTATTTAGGATTGCGTTAGCTGCAACAGGTATCGGAATAGCTATTGTAGGTATAATCGCATTGGTTGAGAATTGGGATAAATTAAAGACTGCTATAACAGGTGTGAGTAATAGCTTAGATGAATACAAAAAAAGATTAGAAGAAAAAGAGAAATTAGAGAAACTTCAAAAAGATAGGAATGATTTGTCAATTGCATTTATGAAAGCTATTGGTAAATACACAGATGAACAAGCCAAAAAAGAAAGTTTGCTTTATTTAGAAAGAGTAAAAGAAAGTAAAAGATTAGAACATGCGTCGCAATTGGAAAAACAAAAGCAATTAAATTTAGAACTTGAAAAACAAAGAAAAATATTAAAAGAAACTTCATCATCTTCAACGCCTACAATCACATCTCAATATGGGACTACATTTAATAATAATGATAAATATATTTCTCAATTAGGAAAAGTAAAAACAGCAGAACAAAAGCTAAAAGAACAGATAGAGATAACAGATTTATCGAGACAGAATTATATGGTTTCTGTGGTTGCTTTATCAGATGCACAAGAAGCATCGAAAAATAAAACACAAAAAGTTGCTGAGTCTATAAAAGAAGTAAAGAAAAATGTAGAGGATTTAAACGCACAACTTCCGTTAAAAAACTTCTTTGAGAATAGAGTTGTAACACTCTTTGATGAGATTGATACTAAAATAAAAGATACCGAAGACTTATTAGTATCTCTATACACAGCAGAAAGGAAATTAGGCACAAGCCCAAGTGATAATCCTTTTATTGTGCAACTTGTAAAAGACCTTGACAAATTAAAAGAATTACGTGATAAAGAGCAAAAAGAATTTAATGAATTTGCAAATATCGACCGCCCACGTGCAACAGGAGTGGCTTCGGTAGGCGGTGAGGGTGTGTTAACAAAGTCAAATAAGCCTAAATCTTTTTTTGAAACTTTCTTTGGATTAAATAGAGATGATTTCCAAACAGAATCCGATTATTATATTCAAGTAGCGAAAGATTTCGTTACAAGATTGACCGACATATCTAATGGCATTACAGGCGTTGCATCGTCGGCAATTGCGGTTAAGGCACAGCGAGATATTGCAATATTAGATGAGCAAAAAAACAAAGGACTATTAACTGAAAAAGAGTACAACAAGAAAGTGGCGGAAGTGAAGAATGAAGCGGCACGAAAAGAACGTGCGGTTCAGATAGCGACAGCGACCGCAGCGATACCAATGGCTGTATTGTCGGCATTTATAGGTACTCCGGGTGGAATAATTGCTAAAGGAATTGCGGCAGCAATAGCCGGAGCGCTCGCAGCAGCACAAGTTGCTATTATAGCATCAACACCATTGCCGAAGTTTAGAAAAGGTGGTAGCGTTGCTAAGGTGTTCAAGGGTAGTGGGTATGTTGTAGGGCGTTCACATGAGCAAGGCGGGGTTAACGCTGAATTAGAGGGTAATGAGTATGTTGTCAAAGGGAAAGCTGTCAATAAATATGGACTTAATTTTTTAGACTCCGTAAACTCATTGAAGTTAAATCCGATTATAGCATCTAATAATAACATGCAGAAGTCTGATAATGCATTAAGAGATAATTTAATGATAATGGCATCTTATGCGAAGCAATCAACAAGGTTGGATAGAGAGGGAAATATGATACTAAAAGGAATATATCAAAAATTAAACTCACGCAAGGTTTATGTATAAAGTTTACTTGAATAATATAGAGCAGAATGAGGAGGACATAATCAATATTACAGAGTTGGCAAGTTTCTCTATTTTACGCGAGGATGGTATAACTTCTACCGAACAGATAATAAGGGAAACATCAGAGATGGAGTTGAATTTCTGTGGTGCGACTTATTGTTATTTAGTTGATATATTATCGAAGGATAGATGCTCTAATGTTGACTTCCATATTGAAGACAGCGATACAGGATTGAGTTATTACGGTATAATACCGATTAGTTTATTAGTGTTAAATCCACACAGCAAGACCGGTACTACGAAAATAAAAGATACTTCATTCAGTGCCTATGTACGTGATGTTATGGGTGTAGATGTTTCTTTGTCGAATATAAAGACTTTAGATTGCCAGCCATTAACATTGGAGCAGAAGAATATCACCTTTGCAAAAGAACATAACGCCACTACAACAAAAGTAAATATAACATGCTTCGATGTATTGGATGTGTTTAATTACTTATTAAGTTATTTGACCAATAATAAAGTAGCTGTTGTTTCGGATTTTCTAACAGTAAATAAATACGCTATTACAACAGGTTTTAATATGCATAATTACTCATCAACACAGGATGAGTTTTTCCCTAAAGTTAGTATTCAAACGTTATTTAGCGAATTGAGTAAAAAAGAAAGACTATACACTTCTATTGATAACGATATAAACGGTGAGCCTTATTTAAGGATAGAACAAGAGTCTTATTTCTTTAGCAATACAACACCATTGTTGGATGTTGACGAAATTCCTTTTGATACCATGCAAGAGGTAGATATTGATAGAAGTTATGTATCTATAATAGTAGGGAGCAAAGATATAATGGATGGTGATGGTGAGTATTTCCGGAATAGGCGTTACACTTCATTCGTTGAAGAAAGTTACGACAAATGCAGTAATTGTGTAGCGAAGAAAGAAAACATCCTTGACTTAGTAAGTGATTTCATTATAGATAGTAATGTTATTTATGATTTGCTAAATGCCGGAGCATCCGACAATGATAATGATGAGGGTATAGTGTTGGTAAATTATGAGGGTGATGAAGCCATAAGAACTTTAATTGGTAGTGAGTATGTGTATAATGATAGGTTTAGAAATGAGAATGTGTTGAGTAGATTAAACGAGGATATAGCTGAGTGTATAAGTCTATATAAGTACGCTAACTCAGGATTTAGAACTGATTACACGGGTTACACTATAACTATATCTGGGGGTGTTGGTTACGATGGGGGACGTGATAGGATTGAATTTTCAAATATAGTTTATGACAATACTTCTTCTTTAGATGTGTTTACCGGTACAGCAACTTATCCGCCAAATGTCACAAACCCATTACCGTCAATAGTAAGTGTAGGTGTAACTTATTTTGAAACACAACAAGATGGTGAATATAGTTTTAGATTAGATTTAGTCCGTTTCCTACAAATATCTAATCAGGGTGCCCCTACTGAATTAGATGTTCAAATTCAAATAGTAGTTCACACAAATAATACTTTTACTACTTATACAGATGTGTATGAAAAAACAGTCCACGTAAATAATGCAGTGACAACACCAACATCTATAACTTTAACCACAGGGAAAATAGCACTAACGGCAGGGCAAGTTGTCACTGCTTGTATAGCTTTTAAAGATTATAGAGGATTTATAGTGGCTGTTGGTGGTAATTATGACTTCCAAGCCGATAATATTATATTTGAGATGACATCAGATGGCACATGTGAAACGCTTTCAATAGACCAAGATACCAAGCCTTTTATAGTTGAATTTGATTATCCTCTTTGCCAACAAGACTACCAAATAATAAGAGATAATAAGATAGGCTATATCACCGTGAAAGGACAAAGATTTTGGATAAAAGAATTAGAATTCAAACCTTTTGCATTGTCTCATTTTGTACTGATGGGAAACAATAGTATTGCATAATTGAAATAATTGATTATATTTGTATCAGATTTTTTCTATTTTCATATTTTAGATTATTGCGAGACATATCTGTTGTGAAACATGTATGTTTTTTTTATTTTCATAATTTCATAAGTATAAAATGCATTAAATTAGCACCATGAGAATACCGAAACATCAATGGTTAACGGAGCAACCAACGCAAGTGTGTGGGTTTTGTGATGAACTTTTTACAGAGCAAGTAGATGGTGATATAGGTAAGAAGTTTCAAATAGAGTTAGATGAAGTATTGATAGAGCAAGTAGATATGTCGCAGAACCCATTCGACTTAATAACATCTACCGACTTAAATTTCTTTGTGGTACATCCTATTAATTATTCTACGGAATTGCAGTTATACATAGAGGGTAAGACTTACATATTTCGTTGGGCTACTGATGATAGTATTACGGTAGTAGGAGATATTTCATATATCTACGTTGACGATGCGGATGCGGTCGGAGCGAACGGAGCCGAGATTTCAGATGCACGATTGAGATTAGCTATGGCGACTTATATCGACCCAGTGCATGGCACTACTTCCACATATTCGTTAGCAACCGGAATTACTATTGAAGACATGCCGAGTGATAGTTACCTTAATAACTTAGGTCATGTCCACACTATTACATCAGTGCAGCAAAGTGACTTTGATGTCGTTGATTTTGTGTGGTCAGGAACAACGTTATGCCACTCAATAAATTCACAAGAGATAGTTGAATCAGACCCGTCAATAACATTTCATGTAAACCTTATTAGCGGATATAATTATTACATTTCAGTACCTTACACAAGCACACACTTAGGTTACACGTATCAGCTTTCCTATGTAAATGGAATGGACACTAACGCTATACCAATAACGCCTGCACAACTTACGCAATTGAGTGGTGAATTGGTGTTTAATTTTCAACCAGAGAATACCGGGACTTACACTTTTACGTTGACATTCACGGATATTAATAGCGTTGGACAAGGACTATGTATAAGAGATATTAGCCTTTACACACTTTACGAAGATGGATTAACTGTCTATGCTATTGACTGTAATGGCAACTCAGAGTTATTGGAAGTAGAGGGGTGGGAGCTGTCACCGTCTGAAATATATTACAAGAATATTAGGTTGACAACTATATTAGATGAGTTACCTAACATATTCAAGTTGCGTATCAATAACAACTCACCTTATGGTGGTTATGTCGAATCAAGATACTACACTATTTACGACCAAAATAATTGCGTACATCAACAATTAATAAAAATAGATTGGACTAACAGTTGTAAATTGGGTGACTTAGAATACGCCGTACTTCCTTTCACGAATAATTTGTATTTATTTGGAGTACTTATCAAGCAAAGCAACGACTTATTTAATAGTATTGAGAACACCACAGCGAGTGGAACAAGGGTTTCTGTTTACAAGAACACACAATCATTGTATGAATTTAGGATGAATCCTTATTTAGCGGAAACATTAGAGAATGTATTAGAGGGAGTATTCATGCATAACTCCGTAACAATTAATAATACAGAATACAATGCTACGCAGAGCGTTGATACCAATGAAATATCAATGGGTATTTACATGGGTAAGGTAGATGTGTATAAATCCGGAACAAACCTTATTAGTATGCGGTGTTGCTGATAAATAACAACATCATATCAATTCTATTTAAGATTATATTTTTCAGACGTTCATCTTTCAGTATCTTATGTAGTCTGCTTGGGTAGATGTTATTACGGCATGTCCACACGTTCTTAAAAAAAGTTTCTTTTTTGATTAACTTATCCTCGCAGATAATATAGTAGATTTCAATATCATTATTTATTATTCTTTCTTTAATAGAATACAGTTCTTTTAGTACATCTATTTTATTAGCCTTTGCGTAACTACAATTCAATCCTAATTTACTTAGGTATATCTTATCTTGTATTGGAATGTATTTAAAATTCATAAAAAAAGATACTCTAAAGGTAGTAATTTTGCTAAAACTATTATAATGTTTGAATTAGCATTTGAGGTAAATGGAAAGAAAATTACCAAAATAGCCCACAACAAAGGAGAGGTAAGACGATTGGTTTACCTATATGGGAAAGGTGATTTAGAAAAGATGGTTAAAGAAGTTTTAGAACAAGAAATTACTAACGAATTTAAAAATAAAAAAGATGGCGGGAATTTGTAAACCTAACTGCGTAACGACATTGCCAGCATTTGGAGCAATAGATACATGTGACCTATTGTCTTCATTGTCGAGTGGAGAAATAGCAATGATTATATTTGCTAAGTGTAATCGAACGTTCACAGATATTGACGATGCTAATGAATGGGAAACGCATATCACAAACGGCGATATTACTATTCCTTTTATCGGTAATGGTAAGATAGATGAGCAAGCAGAAAGTGGTGAGATAAGAATAGGATGCACAACTGTATCAACAACATGCAAGAAACCTTTTGAGTTTTCATCACCGATTGTAGATAACACATCTCAAACAGAATGGGCGTTGTATAATTCAATTGTTGCACAAAGATTAGGGTTAGGAGTAATGTTCTTGACTTGCGACAATATTCTTTTGGTAAATCCGGATTGGGTAACAACAACAGCACCATCAATGAGCCTTTCATCTTTTAAAGTATCACAGATTTTTTCGGGTGAAGCAGACGGCAAAATGTCCTACAAAATAAACGGTGAAATCGCTGAATGTCGTTCTTTAAAAAGAGTGAAGTTAAGCCAAGACACAATAGACATTATTACTTCAACTAACACAGGCTCATAAGGTGGATGTACTTATCAAATCAAAATACATTAGGGCAACAATTACTCAATTGGCAAAATCCGGTTAACAGGATAAAAGACCCATTACACCAACGGTGGGCAGAGATAGTGCAAATAATGGATACACATATCAACGGTGTGTGTCCATTACATATCTATATCAACAGAAGACCATTAGAAAGTCAAAATCCTTACGCAATCGAGTATCGTGTTAACAACTTTCAACCGTTAACGAAAGACCCATTCGATAAGTTTATTAACGGTGTAATAGATGTATGTCGTAATGCGAATATCCAAGTAAATATTTCGGAGAGCATCCTTAATTTAAACAGCACAATTAATCAGTTACCGATTCTTGATTTCTGTAATTCAGATTTAGTTAGAATTAGAGAGAATGACCCGAACGCTGTAATTGTGGTTATGCCACTAATAGAAAAGGTTGAGACTGATTATGTATCTATTGTCGGTGTGGATATTGTTGTAGTAATGACGAAAGACATTATTAAAAAAGGAGATAATTATATCGAATTTTACTACGATACAGTTGACGAAAATAAACTTATAGTAGAAATAAATAATGGGCAATATATCCTAAAAGTAAAAGACAAAAAAGGCAAAGAAAGCACATTCCCTATTGTAAGTTTATTACCTAAAAAACCATACATAGACATATCAGATAACATTGTGTATGAGGGTAAATATAAGTTGCGAATACCTTATAGTTTCGGAGCGTCAGCATGGGGTGACAAGTTCTATGGCCAAGAATCCGATTTTAGCATACAAGCCACACGTTATACTTATCTAAAAGAAATACGAGCTAAAGAAAGATGTGACGAGGTGGGTGTAATATTTCAAAATGGGAAACATTGCTATACAAATGGAGATTTATGTCAACGTTGTGGGGGTAGTGGATTTGTTAAAGATGATTCACCTTTAGGGACTATTTATGTTGATTATTCAAAATTGAATGGCGAAGAAAGAGCGTTTCCACAGGTAATACAATGGGCAGAGCCTCCACAGACAGCACTCACTTCGTCAAAAGATATTACCAATGAATACTTCGACAGAATGACCGAAGCATTAGGGTTATTAAAACAGAATTATACTAACCAAAGTGGGGTATCTAAGGAGTTCGATTGGAAAGAAAAATTATCAACTATATCTAAGATATTCAATGATAACATCAGAGTAGCAAAAGAAATTTATCGACATATAGAATATCTTATTATAGATGAAGAAGTGCAGACGAGTACAATTACACTCGTTGGCGAGTTAGGATATTCTGATTTAGATTCTTTGTTAGAAAAGCTAACAGAAGCCAAAAAGAACATGTCTCCGGCATCCATAATAATCGGGTTAATAGACCAAATATACCGTAAGACTTTACCTTCAGAATATGCTGATTTTATTATTAAGGTAGCAAAGAAATACAACAAGCTATATATCTACGGATTAGATGAAGTCACTATGGCTAAGGCTCAATTAGGTAATTCTGTTACCGAAAAAGATATAGTAGTAAACAACACATTAGTAGATGTGATATTGGACTACTTAAAAGTAAATGGATTGGAAAGTGAAGATAATGTAGTGAAGTACTTGGACGAGTATTACGCACGATTCACACCACCACAGCAGACATCTACATCATTAGGATTATTATGACCGTTAACAATATCATAGAAGATGGTGACAGAATAATACTTGATTCTTATGACTTAGATAAGAAGTTATATAAGAAGTTATTATCATTCTTAGCAAGTAATACTACTAATGGGAAAGTATCTATTTCTAAAGAAGATTTAGCTTCATTAGAAGAACTCATCTACAAAGAGGTGAAAGATTCAGACTATGAAGAAAAGATAAGCAATTACTTACTCTTATTTGTAAAAATTGAAGAAGCCGTAAGCCAACAGCAATTGAAATACAATGGCATAAAGGCAAAAGAAATACGCGAATTTTGGAATAGCACAGATACTAAAAGACAATTCTTAGATAAAGTTGTTTACGACTTAGGACAAGGCGGCATAAAAGATTACTTCGTTAAAGGACTTGCAAAGGTGGTTCGTGATGCGAATTTCCAAAATCTGACAATTGACGATGCTGTATCGAAATTAAGTAAGGTATTAATAGATGATGACTACACCAAAAGATACATCAAGACAGTTGCATTAGATGCACTTAATCAATATGCTGGTGCAATTAACGATGCAGTGCGTGTTCATTATGATTTAAATGAGTTACTGTATGTCGGAAACATCATAGAGACTTCACGACCTTTCTGTGACCATATAAAGGATAATTACAAAGGCAGATTAACAAAAGAAGAGTTAGAAAAGGTATTAAAAGAGTATTGTCCAAATGGAGTTCCGAGTGATAAAAATACGACCTACACAACAGTTAGTGGCGAAAAAATAACAAAGAAAAAAGGTTCCGGAATGATTGAGGGAACAAATATCAACAACTTCGCTCAATTAAGAGGTGGTCACGGATGTAGGCACGAAGCTATATGGGTGAAAAAAAATAAAAATTCATAAAAAAAAATAAAGGTTCAGTAATAACTTAGGTGCATGAATGTCGTAGAAATATTTCCGGCACGACAAAATGTAGGCAAAGATATTGTCACTCCGTTACGTGTCACAAAAGAAAAAGCAGAAAAATTAGTGTCTACTAAATTGTGGTCATACAAACCCGAACCGTCAAATAAGGATGACCTGAAACTTATGGTTGACATGGCAAAGCAAGAAATACGTGTTGATGCTATGAACAATAAGGCAGAAGCTGAACGATTGAGAATTGAGCGTGAGGAATTGGAAGCGTTAAGGGTTGAGTTAATGGCAAAACCTGAAAAAACTACTAAAAAATCTGTATGAACGAAATTAAAATAGAACAATTAAAATCAACACTTACATCTTTAGGATTGGACGATGTGGACTTCCAAAGATTATCAACAGAACAAGTAGAAGATTTTAGCCCATTTGTTGACAAAGTGAAATCCGGATTGAAAGATGTATTGCTTTCCGATACGAGTTTCTTAGATGAGGTATCGAGGCCATACAAGGACCAAAGTATCGGCAAAGAAAAGCAATTAAAAAAAGATATTCGCAAGTTCTTTAACTTAGAAATAAAGGAAGATGAGTTGCTCAAAACGCCGATTTCAGACATGTTGAAACGAGGTACAGAAAGCATCAAAACAACAACAAGTGAGGATATTGAGAAAGTTAAGACAGCTTACTCGCAATTACTTGAAGAACACGAAAAGTTTGTTAACGAAGACTATCCTAAGAAGATAGAAGAAAGGGACAACTTTTGGAAAGACAAACTAAACCAAAAGAATATCATTGAGGAGATTCAAACTGCGGTTGCGAGTAAAACACAAGTTCCAAAAGAAAATTTATTATTCTTTTCTGAGACCTTTAAAGGGGTAATGGAAAGACAAGGATTATCTTGGAGTATTGATGCTAAAAGAAATCTTTCATTGAGAGACAAGGATGGTCTCCCGGCTAAGAATGAGGATGGCTCTTTGTTGAAAGTGGATGAAGCATTGAAAATATTTGCGACTAAATTACAAGTAAATATAAAGCCTACGGGGCAAGCAAATCCGGCTACTACTGCAAAAGTTAGCAATTCGAGAGAGTTGTTAAGAACTTTAGGACAGGGATTTGCACCGCAGGGGTAAGTATAGAAGTATGTGTGTGTGGCGACATTGATAGTCATTTTAATAGGGTAGCATTGCCTTTAATAATGCAAGAAAATTATTATTTAACTATTAAATGACTTTAAAATGAGTACAGTATCAACGGCTTTTAGCGCCATAACTAATGCATCATGTGCGGAAGTAGTAATAGATATTACGGAAACCGCACTATCAACCGCTAATTTTGGAAGACCAAAAGGTTTCTTAAATGCGGTAACAACAGATGAGAATAAAATGGGGTTCTCTCTAATTTTAGACCCAAACAAAGACAGACCAACATCCGGTTCTTTCCGTAAGGTGTACACGTCAGACACAATTCCTTTGTGTAATCAAGACACAACAGCACAAGGAGCATGTTTTACACCATCTATTACAGCGGATGATGTGCCTTCTAAATTCAAGGCGGTAGAACATCGTATCGACTTATCTATCCAAAGAAAGATTTCTTTTGATTTGGCTTCATTCAAGGAGTTCTGTATTTCTCCGCAAGAATATTTGACAAAAAGATTGCTTGCGATGAGAGATGGCGTTCAACAAGAGATTAATACGAAGTTGATAGCCAAAGCAATTGCGTATCAAGGTGCGTACAATAATGGCGTTGACTCACTTGCTAATCCTATTAACTTGACTTGGTTGAAAGCTAATAGTGCAGGTGGTTATATCTTTGACCCTGTTGGATATGCAAAGATTAAAGATGAGTACGCTAAATTAGGGCATCCATATAGTAACATTTTTACAGTAGGTGGTTCGCACGTTGGAACAATTTTATCTTTAGCATCTTATATGCAAGGTTCAAACGTAAATGGAGTAACCAATACTGCAATTCCAAACTTATATTTGGATTATGGTGTAGATGTTTTCCATAACGATACAGATAATCACTTATTGACATGGGGTGCAGGTTCATTACAAGTTGCCGGATATAATGATGTTTCTGACGATATGGTGAAAATGTCAACACCTTTCCAAAATGAAAAAATGCGAGTTCCTGACCCATTTGGAACAGGAATTGATGGTGAGTGGGACTTCTACTTCACAAGAGATGTAACAGGATGTCTATACGAGATGCGTTGGGAAAGATGGTTTGATTTAATCACTCCGGTTCCTTACGATGGCACTTGCGTTAAAAAACCAATCTTAGGATTTACTGTTGATTGTGCAGGCAACTCTTGTCCGGATAGTTCAAGTGGACATAACTAATTATGAGATGTATATATGCGTATTACTCTAAGCCTTTTGGCTCGATAGATATTCGTAGAGCCGAAACACACTGGGTGATACCGCATATTGAAATTCTAACTATCTATTTTTCGGTCTTGAAGTCAAAGGAATTTGGCTTTGAGACCGTTTTATTTTGTGATAAATACGGAAAAGAATTATTGATAGATACCTTTGAAATTCCTTTTGATATAGTAAAATGTGAGTTGGATTTCTGTGAGACTAAATTACGTTGGTGGGCTTCCGGAAAGATTTACGCATACACAAAAGGTATTGAAAGTTTAGGTGGGTTTGGTCCTTTTGTTATGATGGATAATGATGCAGGATGGTTGACGAAACCGCCAGCACATTTCCTAAAGTCATTGTATAGATGTCAGTCCATACATATCGACAAAGGTAGTGAGTTTGAGAGTAATGTATTAAGGTTAGTTAGGGAAACAAATAATGAGTACCCATTTGATGTATTTCACGAAATGGTTAAAAGTCCGGATGGCGTAAAAGGTGGCAATGCCGGAGTATTGGTTATTGGTAGCGAAGAACTATGGAAAGAGTTTACTCGTTATACTTGGGACTTGATGAATAATAATTGGTTCGACAGATTAATTAATGAGCAACCGAGAATACTCAATCCATATAAGGCGATAGGGCGTTGGAATGTTGTTGTTGAAGAAAATCTGATGTTCCAATTAAGTAGAAGAATTTTAAAGCAACAGCCGGAAACTATCTATGAATTTACCGGATTTATTAAGCCGATTGAAAGTGATAATAATGGATTCTTTCATATTTGGGGTAGGAAAAAAAATAAAAAATTCCTAAGAGATTTCGAAGAATACATCATACCTTACATCGGAAAAGAATTTACAGAAAAAGTTTATAAATATTTCTATGGCAGTAATAAATACAGCTGTGACTAAGCCAACAATGAAATGTAAAGATGTCATTGGGGTTCGTGGTGTGTGTGATAAAACATATCCTTATTACTTGGATAGTATGGGTATTTCTTTAGCTAAAGCTTCTAAGTTAGCTGATAGTACGCATGTTACAGGAAAGAATTTAGTAGATGAAGCGGTGGAGTTCGGATGGGAGCAAGTATTTAAAGATTTGCGTATTGACGGATTTTCTGTTAATGGAGTTAGGAGTATATTTAAGTCAGATTTTGCCGATACAGTGAGTAGTGTTGGTACTTATACTACTTCTATCTCACGTAATTGTGATATTGAGCAAATATTCTTGAATAGTTTAAAGATTGAAGCCGTTGGAAATATCAATGCGAAGTTGAGTATTATTTACGATGGCACGGAAACAGTATTTTATGATGATGTATTAGATGATGAAGTATTAACGGTTAATATTGATGGGCAATTTAATACAGATGAGATTACTTTTAAGTTAGTTAGTTCCGGCACAGGAACATTGCGAAATGTTGGCGATGGTGTGATATATTATGATGCCTATACGATGTGTTCGGAGCAATTATTTTTCTGTAAGTATTGGAATTATTTAGTGCAGGCAGTAATGATACAGTCGACAGTTTACATTTTAAATTCAACTCTTTTTTCCGATAGATACAATGATTTCTCAGTCTACAAACATGGAGAGATTGAAGTACGTATTAGTCAATTAGATAGCAATTATAATTTATTGAATCCTGAGAATCGGATTAATAAAAAAGGACTTTATCAAATAGAAATAGAACGCATAAATGAAAAATTGAAGCAAATAGTTAAGCAATCTTATTGTACGTGTTGCTTCGAGTGTGATAATATTATTCAATCTAAAATTACAATACCATGAGTTGTTCAAGTTGCGGGAAAAAAGAAACATCAAAAGTAGTGTTAAAAAGTAGCTACGTGCCAACACCTAATAAGAGTGTTAAGATGAGTGAGGTGCTGTTAAGTTTTACGGTAGAAAAAAAGAAGACAAATGACACCACAGGAGCGAATAAAGAAAATACTTGACGGAATAGATGAGACTATTGTTGTTGCTAAAAATATAGCCATAAATGAGATTTATGGGCTATCAAAAGCACGTATTTTTAATGACGGTGAGGATAAGAATATGTCTAAAATTGGAACGTACTCCAATAGCTACAAAAAGATTAGAGAAAAGAAAGGGCTTCAGACAGCATTTGTTGACTTAACGAATACAACATCTTTGATGCAGTCAGTAGTACGTGATGATGATAGTATCTTTTTTAAGAATGATTATGGCAAAAAGATAAGCAAGTATAATGAGCAACATTTTAAAAAAAGGATATTTGCTCCTGCAACGGGCGAAAAGAAAGTTTGGCAAAGAATATTAAATGAAGAAATAAGTAAGTTATGGAAATAGTAGAAGTGGTAAGAAAGAATGATATGTATATCGGTAGAAATACCGATATGGCTTTGAATTTAGAAACACAGATTGGTGTATTTCAGAATGGCGGAGCCTCTTTCGATTTTCTACAAAAGGTAGGATGCAATAGATTGTATAGTAAGACTACAACATACAAGATATTGTATAATGAAAAGAACTATAATGAAGCGTGGCAATATGTGCAAGATATGAACGGTGGTATATTATCTATTGAAAATGATTTCGATGCGGTAATGAAAGATGAAAAATTAGAAAGGTTGTTGGGAAATGTTAGATTAAATCGAATGGTTTTTGAATTAAAACAAATAACAAATGGAAAAGATTGTGAGCCTTGTGAATGTTGACTTGGTAATACTATTATTACCTTGTCTTTCTTATATGTTGTATGATTTCATGCAAGATGGAATGGTCTTTGAAAGGTATGGGAGATGGTTAGAAACTATTAATGAAACATTAGCAAAGCCTTTAGGGAAATGTCTCAAATGTTTCCATGTTTGGATATGCATAATTGCCGGAATAATAATCGGTGTAAGTTTGCTAAAATTCATAATATTACTTTCTATTTCTTATTTACTTTTGATAAAACTATTTTACAATTGAGTTGCGATAATACATATAACTTAGGTTGCGTAGATAGTTGCGCAATGGTCACACTGCCTATTGTGTTCCCAACTGATGGGCATTACACTCTTTATTTTAGTGGCACTAATAATGTAAAGATTACGGTATCGGGCGTGAGTGGTGAGCCTATTTTATTAGATGCAACGTTATTGAATGCGAATAGTATTTATACATTTTACATTCAAAACACGAGCGGTGTACGTCAATTATTTGAGATTGGTGAAGTGGAATACGATTGCTTTAAAATAAAGATAGACGCATATTTTAGTATTGATGCAACAGAGGATATAACTCCGACACAACCTTGTACTTTGATGTGTCAAGAGACGTATGACCCGATGCATGAGAGTAAAGATATTTTTGATTACAATAATTTGCGAGTAAAGGCAGTTGCTGATGGAACTACTATTACAGGCGATGGCACGGCTGGTAATCCATTTGTTGCTATTGGTGGAGGCGGTGGTTTGACGTGCGCAGATTTACCGATATGTCCTATCATTATTTCAATGGCAAATGACATAGCTAATAAGTCAGATATTGGACATACTCATACTTTTGCATCACTGACATCGAAGCCTACTACATTAACAGGTTATGGCATTACTGATGCATATCCATTAGTCGGTAATCCAAGTGCCTTTATTGATGCAACGGCATTATTGCCTTACTTGACTATTGCGAGTGCATCGGCAACATATCAACCTATTTTAGTTAGTGGCACGAATATAAAGACTATTAACGGCAGTAGTGTGTTAGGCGCTGGCGACTTAACAATAAGTGGACTGCCTCCACAGAGTGGAAATAACGGCAAATATTTACAGACCGATGGTACGAATGCATCATGGCAAAATGTAAGCGCAAATGTGCCAATAAACACGATATTGTCGGCAACAGGCACAAACACTATCAATAATGCTAATTATAAACAAACGTGGCAATGGAATAGTGTTACAAACGGTGGTGGTTTGTTGATAGATAGCAATAGTACATCTGCTGTGGCTGGTGAAGCACTTGTAGAAATTAAAAGAAGCGGTGCTGTGGCAAATTATCAAAAAACAGTAACTTTAAAATTATCCAATGCAATTACAAGTATAAGTGGTAATAATCCTATTGCATTGGAAATTGAAACTATTGGTGGCAATGCCCCAATAGGTATAAATTTCAAACCATCACCATTACCAACAGCTATACCAATCAACCTTGAGAACTCACTATTTGGGACAAATACTGGTATAAACATGGGTAATCAGTTTGTAAAATTCGGTGGCGGTGGATTTACAGGTATTGGTACAGATGGTTCTTCAAGTATGCGTTACAACTGCAATGGAGGTCAACATACATTTGGTACAACAGGAAGTTCTAAGGTTGGAGTTTACGACTATGTATTTGGTTCAAGTTCACCATTTACAATTAACAGACGTACTGCAAGTCCAGCCAACGATTGGGAGTTGATGTTTGGTGGGCAGTTCAACACGCCAAGTATGTTAGCTCATGCAACAGAAGCTAACTCTATTCGTGCAAATGCAGGTGTGTTATCATTTGCAGGAGATACTGGTTTAACTGGTGGGTGGACACCTTATACACCTACTTACATCATGTCTATACATGGAGGTACAAAGAATGTAGGCATAGGAACAACAACACCTCATACAAGTGCTATATTAGATTTAGTTAGCACAACTAAAGGATTGTCAATACCAACAATGACATCAACACAGGCATCGGCAATAGCATCACCAAAGAAATCATTGATGTTATATGTTACCGATACAAATGGTACATTTACAAGTGCAGGTTGGTGGGGTTATAATGGTACAGTTTGGAAATTAATACTAGCAGAATAAAAAATAAATAAAAAGATTATGGATTTTATTGAAGAAATCGAAGAAATTGCAAATGCAAAACCAACTACAGAAAACGAACTTGAAAAAGCAAACAAGCTAATTCAAGAAGAAAAAGCAAATAGGGAGAAAGCGTTCACAAATGAACTGCAATTACTTTGTGAAAAATACAAAGTGACATTGTCAATTACTCAACCACAAATAACAGTAACAGCATTATGAAACTACAATTAAAAAATAAACACATCTTCTTCGCATTAGGCGATATTTGGGAGGTTTTGAATTATAAGCTAAAATTTCAAATCAATGAACTTGTAACTAAAGATAGTGACTTAGAAACAGTACAAGAAATGGAGTTTACAAGAAGTGATTTAGAATTAGTTATCAGTTCAGTAAATAACAAGCCACAAGGCATGTCAAGGGAGATAAATCCTGAAATGTTTATGGCTATCTTACCGCAAGTACAGGCTATTGTTCAAGGTGAGTTGCAAGGTGGTTGGAAGTTAAATGACAATAAAGATAATTATACAGAGGCAATGTTAATATTACAAGACATGCAACAGGCATCTACACGTAATGACAACATGAAGAACATGGTTATCGAACAAGGTAAATACAAAGTATTAAATCAATGATAATAGCATTAATAATTATAGCAGTAGTGTTATCAATCTTAGCTGGTTTTAGTAAAGCTATTATGGATTTATCAGAGGAGGGTAAGATTAAGTTCAAACCTTCAAGATACTGGATAAAAGCAATGTCTTCTCCTAACAAATGGAAAGACGGAGACCCAAGAAAAGGGGAGAAGTTCTTTGGTTCTTCACGTTGGTTTGTATCACTTACTGACGCATGGCATGTGTTTGGTTTTGTATTCAGAATATCTTATGCTATTGCATTCTTGGCTATTGGTTCTCTTGCTTTATACAATCCATTGCTACCGCTTTTAGCAATACCTGCATACGCATTCTTTGCAGGTGTATTTCATATTTTTCACACCTATAAAATATTAAGAAAATGAGCATTTCAAAAAGCAAAAAGATAGCATGGGGTGTATTCTTTGCACTTATAGCAATCGCAGCAACAATTTCAGTAATCATTTTAAATTAAGAAACATGATAACTCCACTAACAATTATGATTGTAGGTTTTTTAGGCGCAGTAACGCTATCAAGCGGAACAGTTACAGTTGCTACATCATCAATCACAACTAACTCATCACTATCAGTATCAGGTACACTAGGAGCTCTACTTGGTGGTTCTGCTTCTACACTTTCACTTAACCTAG
>ERZ650308.457-NODE-457-length-22107-cov-4.913160_pt1 | contig 22107 bp, 22 predicted proteins | sample MGYA00376244_ERZ650308 | MGnify/ENA primary metagenome ERZ650308 (study PRJEB26733, sample SAMN07839295) | wastewater metagenome | biome: small river; feature: stream; material: water | place: USA: North Carolina | collected 2016-04-26 ... | reverse complement strand
TTGACGAAAACGAAGTTGTAACAGAAGCAAGCTTCACTAACGATTTAGGAGCTGATTCATTAGACACTGTTGAGCTTATTATGGAGTTCGAAAAAGAATTTGATATTCAAATTCCAGACGACCAAGCGGAGAACATTGCTACTGTAGGTCAAGCTATTTCTTACATAGAAGAAGCTAAAAAATAATAATTAATAACCCGTAAACCTCAAGTGTTTACGGGTTTTTATTATTTTACTCAAAAAAAACACTAAATTTGATTGAATTTCAGTCATAAGATATTGAAATACCCTTCTCTCTTTAATTTTTTTTTATAAAGATAGTTTGGGTATTATTTGTTTAAAATACAATTAAAATAAAAATATATGCAATTAAAACGTGTTGTAGTAACTGGTCTGGGAGCATTAACTCCAATTGGAAATTCCATAGAGGAATATTGGGACGGTTTAATCAATGGTAAAAGTGGTGCTGCACCCATTACCTATTATGATACAGAAAAGCATAAAACAAAATTTGCGTGTGAAGTAAAAAACTTCAACATTGAAGAGTACATGGATCGCAAAGAAGCCAGACGTTTAGATAAATTTGCTCAATATGCAATTGCTGCAAGTGACGAAGCCATCAAAGACTCTGGAATTACATTAGAAAATTCAAATAAACACAGAATAGGCGTTATTTGGGGAGCTGGAATTGGTGGATTAGAAACGTTTCAAGAAGAAGTGTTATACTATGCTAAATGCGATGGACAGCCTAAATTCAATCCATTTTTTATCCCTAAAATGATTGCTGATATTGCTCCTGCTCATATTTCTATGCGAAATGGGTACATGGGTCCAAATTACACAACTGTTTCTGCCTGCGCATCTTCTGCAAATGCTTTGATTGATGCGTTCAATTATATCCGTTTAGGAATGTGTGATGTAATCGTGTCAGGTGGTTCAGAAGCTGCCGTAACGATAGCTGGAATGGGTGGATTTAACTCGATGCATGCTTTATCAACTAGAAATGAAAGTCCTGAAACAGCATCACGTCCTTTTGACGCGACGCGTGACGGATTTGTGCTTGGTGAAGGTGCCGGAGCATTAGTACTTGAAGAATACGAACATGCTAAAGCCCGTGGTGCTAAAATATATTGTGAAGTTGGTGGTGGCGGAATGTCATCTGATGCCTACCATTTAACAGCTCCACATCCAGATGGAATTGGTGTTATTGCAGTAATGGAAAACACGTTGCGTGATGCCGGAATGACTCCAGATCAAGTAGATCACATCAACACACACGGAACTTCTACACCACTTGGTGATGTAGCAGAATTGAAGGCAATTAGCCATGTTTTTGGTGCTCACGCTAAAAACATTAACATCAATTCAACCAAATCAATGACGGGCCATTTACTTGGTGCTGCCGGTGCGATCGAAGCGATTGCTTCTATTTTGGCGATGCAAAACAGCCTGGTTCCGCCAACGATTAATCACACCGTTGTAGACGAAAACATAGATCCTTCTTTGAACTTGACCTTGAACACTCCTCAAAAAAGAGAAATAAACGTAGCGATGAGTAACACCTTTGGATTTGGTGGTCACAACGCTTGTGTTTTATTCAAAAAATTAGTTGAGTAACCATCATGCAATTTTTCAAAAACATATTCAATAAAAATTCCCGCTCTACCGAAGTCGGGAATTTTTTTGTATCCGTGCAAGCCATTTTGGGCTTTAAACCCAATAACATTGCCTATTTCGAAAAAGCATTTACCCACCGATCTTCCAATCGCGTGGATGACAAAGGAAACCCTTTGAACTATGAACGTTTGGAATTTTTGGGAGATTCCATGCTAAGCTCTGTCATTGCGGCCTATTTATACAAAGAGTCTCCACTTGGCGACGAAGGGTATTTGACCAAAATGCGCTCTAAAATTGTAAGTAGAGAACATTTGAATGAGCTTGGAAAAGAATTAAAACTTGTAGATCTCGTAGATAGTAAAGTGCCCTCAGCACATTTTGGCGAGAACATACACGGCAATATATTTGAAGCCCTTGTAGGTGCCATTTTTTTGGATCAAGGTTACCAAGGTTGTGAGCAATTCATTTACCAAAAGGTGATTGTTCCCAAAGTGGATATCACACGATTGGAAGGCAAAGTAATCAGTTACAAAAGCATAATTATTGAATGGTGTCAAAAAGAGAAAAAACTATTTCATTTTGAGGTATTTGACGATAATGGAAATGATGGTCAGCGTTTTTTTGGCGTAAAATTATTCATAGATGAAAAAATTGTAGCAAAATCGAGAGCAACCTCAAAAAAGAAGGCTGAAGAAATTGCATCAAAAAGAGCCTATTTTGCATTTCAAGAAAAAATTAACAAAAAATAATTGAAATTCATAAAAACTATAACGATTTCGTTTGTAAAATAATGTAAATCTGAATTTTATGTTGTGTTTTGTTTCTTATAAATCTTATATTTACAACATAATTTTCGCGTAATGGCTTCTACCTTAAAATTAACGATGGAAGAACTTTATGAAGATGAATACCAATTAATTGCTATTCATACTTCATTAGAAGATTATCGATTGGCCTATTTTTTAAATCAATCCCTTTCGATCCAATTAAAAAAATGCGAGGATGATTTACATGTACAATCAAAAAAAGGAGAATCCCGTTTTTCTAGATTTGAATTTGAAGATGAAGACTTGTGTAATTCTTGGAATTTGATTGAAAATAGAATCCATATTACAAACATAGAAAGTGAAATCGCAACCGATTTATTTTCAAGTAATAGCAGCTCTTTTACAACAAATGCTTTTTTATTACCTGAATTTAAAAATGTCGATTTTTTATTAAAAATAGATCAAGAAATAGAACGAGATGAACTGTCTCAATATATTTCAAAAATGAATGCTATTGAGAAAATTACCATGGTGTATGCCATTGATAATCAAAAAATAAAAACAAAAAATAATTTAATATTTTAATACAATGTCAACAAACAAAAAGACTAAAATTGTAGCAACACTTGGACCTGCATGTAGCTCTAAAGAAGTGATTAAAGACATGATTGACGCTGGAGTTAATGTTTTCCGTATCAACTTTTCTCATGCTGATTATAGCGATGTTTCTGAAAGAATCCGAATTATTCGTGAATTAAATGATGAATACAACTATACAACAGCAATTCTTGCCGATTTACAAGGCCCTAAACTTCGTGTAGGAGTGATGAAAGAAGACGTAGTTGTAAATCCAGGTGATATCATCACGTTTCAAACCGCAGAAGATGTTCCTGGATCCGCAGAAAGAGTGTACATGAACTACAAAGAGTTTCCTAGAGATGTAAATCCGGGAGAACGCGTTTTGCTTGATGATGGAAAATTAATGTTTGAAGCATTAGAAACCAACGGAACTACCGAAGTTAAGTGTAAAGTGATTCAAGGAGGTCCTTTGAAATCTAAAAAAGGGGTGAACTTACCCAATACAAAAGTTTCACTTCCTGCGTTAACTACAAAAGATATTAAAGATGCCATTTTTGCTATCGAAAATAAAGTAGATTGGATCGCACTTTCATTTGTGAGAACACCAGAAGACTTGATCGAATTACAAGACTTAATTTCTGAACATTCGGATCATAAAATTCCAATTGTAGCTAAAATTGAGAAACCAGAAGCAGTTGAAAATATTGATAAAATCGTGGCGTATTGCGACGGTTTGATGGTTGCTCGTGGTGACCTTGGAGTTGAAATTCCGGCACATGAAGTTCCGTTGATTCAAAAGAAATTGATTCACAGAGCTAAAACAGCACGTATCCCAGTTATTGTGGCAACACAAATGATGGAAACCATGATTACTAGCCTTACACCTACTCGTGCTGAAGTTAATGACGTGGCCAATTCGGTGATGGATGGTGCCGATGCTGTAATGCTTTCTGGTGAAACATCAGTAGGTAACTACCCGGTTCAAGTAATTGAAAAAATGACCCAAATCATTGAAGCAGTTGAAGATTCTCCGCTTATTGTGGTGCCTCAAAATGCACCTCATGTTCGAACCAAACGTTTCATCACAAAATCGATTTGTTATCATGCAGCTACCATGGCAAATGACATCAAAGCTAAAGCCATTTCTACATTAACAAACAGTGGATATACTGCTTTCCAAATTTCGGCATGGAGACCACAAGCTCATATTTTGGTGTATACATCAAACAGAAGAATCTTGACGCAACTTAACCTTCTATGGGGAGTAAAAGCGTTTTACTATGATAAATTTGTAAGTACGGATGACACGGTAGATGACATCAACGCTATTGCTAAAGATAACGGATTTGTACAAACAGGAGACATGTTGATCAACCTTGTGGCTATGCCAATCGTTGACAAAGGAATGGTAAACACCCTACGTATTTCTGAAATATAGGCAAAGACCTTCTTTATACTTAAAGGATTGTTAAATTATATTGTATAATTTTTCAATCCTTTTTTGATATTAAAATAAAAACTATCTTTGATATTCGATTTAAAAAATAATTAAACTATGGAATCAAAAAACCCTTTCTTTAGAACGAAATCGTTCAACAATACTTCTCAAGTTCACGAGGCTGTTGTCCTTGACCGTCTAGAAACGATGACGGTTTCTGGAACCATCAACAAGAGTTTTGCAATGCTATTCATTTTGGTCGCTTCCGCATTTGGAACTTGGACTCTTGCAAGTAGTGGGTACAACCCAATGGTATTAGCCATTGGTGGAGCCATTGTTGGTTTCATCATGGTATTGGTTTCTACTTTCAAACCGCAACTATCTACTTATTTAGCACCGACATACGCGGCTTTTGAAGGATTGTTTATTGGTGGAATTTCTTTTTTCTTTGAAATGGCTTATCCCGGAATTGTAATTAATGCCGTTGGTGGAACCTTTATTACCTTTTTAGTTTGCTTTGCCTTGTTCAAATTTGGCATTGTAAAAGTAAATGACACATTCCGCTCGGTTGTTGTTGCCGCTACGGTAGCGATAGGTGTTTACTACCTTATTTCTTGGTTATTATCAATGTTTACAAGCTTTGTGCCTGTACATTATGGTAATTCATTAATTAGTATTGGTATTAGCGTGTTTGTAATTGTTATTGCTGCTTTAAACTTGTTTTTGGATTTTGATCAAATCGAAAAAGGAGCGCAACAAAGATTACCAAAATACATGGAGTGGTATGGCGCTATGGGCTTAATGATTACCTTAGTTTGGTTGTATATCGAGTTTTTAAGATTGCTTTCTAAAATTTCGAGTAGAGATTAATCACCCAATAATAATATACTATAAAAGCCGTCTCTTCAGACGGCTTTTTTTATTTCAATAGTTTCAGGAGTTCTTTGGGGACTAATTTTTCTAACAAAGCCCGCTGGTTTTCTTCAAAAACAAGAAATTTCCATTGTGTAACTCCGTCGGTCGAAATCGCTACTGCTTGTTTAACGACATGAACTTCAAAAAAATCAGTAGCCGAATTGTAGTTCACGTTGTTGGACCCGAATTTGTTTTGTAGCGTTAGTTTTATCATTTCTATGCGCATTTTCTTGTCGTCGTCGGTTTCTACTTTGTCATTTTTTATCCGCATGTTCATTTGATTGGAATAGGTCATCATTGCATAATATTTGTTCTTAATATGCTGCAAATCGGCTATGTTTTCGATCGTATTGTTCTTGATTTCAAACTCTACCGCCGGATTATTGAAGACTTTTTCCATGGCCTCGACAATTTTAGCTTTTGGAAACAATTCAAAAAATTCCGGAATAAGATAATCCATCGATTTATCGAATTTTTTGTGCATCACCAAATCTAAATATTGATTGAACTCTTGATCAATTTGTGTTTTATAGGTTTGAGAAAATCCACAAATAGACATCAGGAATGCTATGAAAAGAAGGGCTATTTTTTGAAATCGCATGGGTTGATTTGAATTAATTTATGTGTAAATATACTTTCTTTTTTTCAAAAGCACGCAGCGGGATTTCTAACTGTGAATTGCATGAGGGATAGAGGCGGCATCCTTTTGTGGAGCGCAGCAGGGCAAAAGATAGAGCCGAAAGCCCGACCTTGTTGCTAAGATCTGTTAGAATTTCAGTAGATTATCTGCAACATGGGCATGCCCAAAAAATGAATTATCTCACAATGATCCCTGCTTCGAAAAGGATGGGAACTTCTTCTGTTGGGAGTTCGTTGAAGAAATTTTTCTTAAAGATGAATTTCTTATCGTAAAGGGTGTTCCCAATAAAATAGGTAAGCATGAACTCGTTGTTGAGTGCCAAAACGCTATTTTCTATGAGTTCGACTTTGATGGTAGAAACGGCAGGAATGTGCTGAAATGCGTGACGCAATAGGGATGTTTTTTTCATTTCACCATCGATGGTGCCGAAAGCTTTGGATACAACCATCACGCCGTCTAGGTCAAAATCACTATCGTTTACTAGGTAAACGGTCCACATTTTTTCCATGAAATCGTCGTTCCATTGGTGGAGTGCCGCCAAAAATACGTTTTCTACTTCGGGAATGATGATGTCGTGTTTCATGTGGTTTGCCCGACTTAAATATGCGATTTGAACTGCTCTAAAAAGCGCACATCGTTTTCATAAAACATACGGATATCGCCAATTTGATACAACAACATGGCAATACGTTCTACGCCCATTCCGAAAGCAAAACCTGAAAATTCGTCGGGGTTGATGTTACAGTTTTTAAGTACGTTTGGATCGACCATTCCGCATCCTCCAATTTCGAGCCAACCGGTTCCTTTGGTGATTCTGTAATCGGTTTCCGTTTTTAATCCCCAATAAATGTCGATTTCGGCACTTGGTTCGGTAAACGGAAAGTACGAAGGGCGCAACCTGATTTTTGATTTTCCGAACATTTCTTTAGTGAAATAAAGCAAGGTTTGCTTTAAATCGGCAAACGAAACATCCTTATCGATGTACAATCCTTCTACTTGGTGAAATATACAGTGTGATCTTGAGGAAATGGCTTCATTTCTGAATACCCTTCCTGGAGATATCGTACGAATAGGCGGTTGGTTATTTTCCATATAACGCACTTGTACCGATGAGGTATGTGTGCGCAATAAAGTATCGGGATTGGTTTGAATAAAAAACGTGTCTTGCATGTCTCTTGCCGGATGGTATTCTGGCAAGTTAAGAGCGGTAAAATTATGCCAATCGTCTTCTATTTCTGGTCCTTCAGATACATTGAATCCTATGGTAGAAAAAATGTCAACTATTTGGTTTTTTACGATTGAAATGGGGTGTCGAGAACCTACAAGAAGGGGCTCGCCTGGTCGCGTTAGATCGCCATAAATTCCTTTGATCTCTTCTTTGCTTTCAAGTGCTTCCTGGATGGATTTTACTTTTTCTTCAGCAACTGTTTTCAGTAAATTGATGACCTGACCAAAATCTTTTTTCTGGTCATTGGGTACATTTTTAAATTCGGCGAAGAAATCTTTTAGTATTCCTTTACTTCCTAATAGTTTGATACGAAACGCTTCTAGCTCTTCCTTATTAGTGGTAGTAAAAGCTTTAGCTTCTTCGATATGTTGTTTAATTTTGTCTATCATCGGACTTTATATAAAGGTACAAATTTAGTTTTTTTTACTGATTGGTGAAAAGTTATTCTTCACAAAATAATGCCTGTTTTCTATTGATTTGTTTCGGTTGTGTCTTATTCGATCAACTCTTTTTCTAGAAAATAAGTTACAATGGCGTCTTTCATTAGAATGGATTGTTCGCCCGCCTTTAAAGGTGGTAGTTCTTCTTTAATTTTATAATGGGGCCAACCGTCTTTGTCGACAAAATCAAACTCGTAATAACCATATGGAGCAAGTAATCTACAAATGGCAATGTGCATCAAATTCACTTTTTCGTCTTTTTTAAATTCACCTTTTAATTGCCCCAATTCTTGAATCCCAATTAGATAAATAATGGCATCCAAATCGAGCTGATCGCCTTGTGCAAATTGATTTGAAAGTAGGGTAACTACTTTTTCCCAACGGTTTTTTAATTGTTCGTCTCTTGACATTATATAGAATTTAGGGCAAAGATACATTTTGATTTTTGACTATCGAATAATCTTTTATCTTTGTTCACTTTAGAAACAGCATTTTATGGGATTAATTGATATTGTTTTAGGAGCTTTATTGGCTTATGGTGTGTTCAAAGGTTTTAAGAACGGCCTAATTGTAGAATTGGCGTCCTTGGTGTCGCTTTATATTGGTATTTATGTAGCCGTGAAATTTTCTTCTGTTGTAGGAAATGCACTTGGAGACACAATTTCTTCTTCAAAAACAGGAAAAGTAATTGCTTTCGTTTTGACCTTTTTGGCTGTAGTTGTCGGAATCCACTACCTGGCCAAAGCCCTTTCAAAAATTGCGAGTATCGTGTTTTTAGGTTGGCTCAACAAATTGGGCGGTGTGGCTTTTGGTCTACTAAAAACCGTGTTGATCATCGGAATTGTATTGAGTTTATTCCAAAAAGTGAATTACAAGAACGCGCTTATTTCGAAAGAAACACAAGATGCATCCTTGTTTTTTAATCCCATCCTAAAAACATCTGAATTTTTTCTGCCTATCGTTTCGAACTGGTTTGATGGCCTAAAAAAATAAACGCTGTTATTTCAGCATTTTAATCGCATCGGCAGCAATCCAACCCGTGGTGTCGTCAGTAAGTTGCACTTTCTTCCAGTTGCCTTTTGAAGATAGTACAAATACTTTGGTGCCTTCATGCAACATTAATTTATTTTTTTGTGTCGTATTTGGCTCCGTTTTTAGGGGTGTTTCTTCAGCAAAAACAATAGCAGGTTGTTCTTTATTGATCTGATTTTTTTGGAAAAAACCCAACAAAACAAAAACAAATACTAGCAGAATTTCCAACGACATGCTGATGAAAAAAATGCGTTTAAGAAGTGCTTTTTCAGAAAAATAATACACCACAAAAGAAAGTAAAACCAGAAAAGAAAAAGTTACAGCCAACCACGCCCAAGTATCGTAATGCATGATTTTAGTAGCATCAAACAACAAAGTGCCTAATCCTACTTTTGGAATAACTTTGATGTCGTCCAATTGCAATTTTTTGGCAAACTCTAAATTTGTTTTTGCATTTTCAAAATCTGGATTCACCAAAAGTGCCTTCTCATAATTAAAAATGGCAGGCGCAACTTGATGTGTTTTATAATAACAATTGGCAAGGTTAAAATACAATTCTGCAGAAACGTGGTCTTTGGATTCTTGTGCTATGGTCTCAAAATGACGCAAGGCTTCTTCGTATTTTCCTTGTTGATACAATGTATTAGCTGTTGCAAAAGACTGCGATTCATCTGTTGCAAAAAGAGAACTTGAAATAAATAAAAGCAGTAAATAGATAAGCTGTTTCATGTTCTAATTAATCGTTATTTAAGTTTTTTATCTAATTCGGATACTATTCGAATGGCTGTATCAAAATCTTGTTGAATGGAAACTTGCGTTGCCGGAGCATATCGAGCCAACTCACAATTTTCTGTAATCTCAATAAATTCTGAAACAAGCGTGTCTTCAACATTTTGCGAAAGCAAGATGTTTTTAATCGTTTCCTTGTTCATTTCTGTTGTCTCAATGCTCAACTTGGCTTTCAAGAAATTGTGCATCGCTTTCTCGAGTGCCACATAAAACTGTTCTTTATTTTTAAGTTGTTTTTTAGCTTCAGATAAATATTTTTTTACCAATCGGTTGGATTGTTTTCTCCTGTTTCCAACAAAATCGGCCGCTTGAGCATCACGTTTGTTTTTATACAATACAAAAATCGGAATCAGTACTAACGGTAATAATAATCCTAAGTAAAATGCATTAGATCCTAAAAAATCGCTCGTTTGAATTGCTTCAAAAATACCTGTTTTGACATTTTCAGCAAAGGATTTTTCCTTCTCTATTTTTCCTGTTTTTTTATTGGTTTTAGCATTGGCTATGTATTCTGGTCCCTCCAATACATTGATCACGATAGGTTTTGAGGTGGTTGTTTTGTAGGTTTTTGTGTTCAAATCAAAGTACACAAACTCCATCGGTTTTATCACATAACTCCCCTTGTATTGTGGCACAATCGTATAGGTGTCACTCACAAAACCGGTCATTCCTGACATAGGTGTTTCTATGGTTTCTTTGTGTGCAGGGTCGTACAATTCGAGTGCATTCGGTACTTCTGGTTTGGGTAAACTGAAAAGTTTTAAATTTCCTTTTCCGCTTACGGAAACAACCAAATCTAACGATTCTCCACCTTTGATTTCGGTTTTGGATGCCGAAACTTTAAAGTCTAGATTACCCACAGCACCCGAAAAAGCAATTGGCTTTCCTTTACTTGGCAAATCACGAACATTGATGTTTTGTGTCCCCGACGAAAAATTTCTAGCTGAAGTTGTATAGACAGGTCTTCCAAACATGTCTCGTCCCGAAATTGCTTCTACATCGGCAGTGAATGAAAAGGGTTCGATTGGTTTAATTCCGGCTTCTTGTGGGTACAATATAGCGCTTCCCAAAACGGCCATCGCATAGATTTTCCCTTTATATTGTGCTTCAACAGCAGGTCTGTTAGCGTCAAAAAATTGACTCCAATATCCGTTATATTTCGGTTTTTTGATGCTGGAAATATTTCCAATTTGGATACGGGGATCGAAATATATTTTATAAACTACCTTGATAGGTTGGTTCACCATGGGCGACTTATTGTCGATATCTGCAACGATAAAAACCCCTTCACCATAATTAGGTTGGGCCTGCCTTTGATTCGGCATTTGGTTAAAAAACGGATCATCAAATGGGTCGTAGTACTGATTTTGCTGTTGATTTCTTTGAGGTTGTGCAACCGCTTTGGTAATTTTAATTTTAATTGGATCTGATTTATAGACTTTTCCTCCAAATTCTATTTGCGCTTCATTAATTGTGAAATCGCCCATTTTTTTGGGTGTCAAAAAGTATTTGTAGGTTTTTAAAAAACCTCTTCTTCCGTTGATGTTATAATTTTGCATCATCAGGAAAGGGCCTTCTACTTTAAACCCCTCTATTTTTGGCAACTGGAAATTGTCTGCATCCACATTCATTTCAAATGAAAGCTGGATGTTTTCGTTCAATGCATAGGTGTTTTTTTCGGTAACAGCAGAAAATTTTACTTGTGCCGAAACAAGAAAACAGGTGCTAAATAATAGTAAAAAAAGAAGTTTCTTCATGTTGTTCATTTACCAATCTTTTTCATTCTTTACAGGCGCAGTCGCTTTTTGAGCTTTTACTTTGTCTTGTACTTTTTTCTCTTCATTGTTTACGGCGTTCAACAAATTTTCAATTTTTTGTTTAGACACATCGTTGGGTTTGGGTTGTGGATTCTGACCTTGATCTCCTTTGTCTTTTTTATCGTCCTTTTTATCTTTATCTTTTTGGTCTTTGTTTTTATCCTTGTCCTTATTCTTGTCTTTTTTATCTTTATTCTTGTCTTTGTTTTTATCTTTTTTGTCGTCTTTTGGAGGGTTTTCTTTCAGCATTTTTTTAGCCAACGCATAATTATAGCGGGTTTCTTCGTCTTTTGGATTGTTGCGAAGTGCATTTTTATAGGCTTCAACAGCTCCCGAATACTCTTTCTCCTTCATTAATGTGTTCCCAAAATTATGAAAAGCTTGGTGTTTTTCTGTTTTGGTTTTGGCTTCTTTTACCGCTCGTTGAAACTGAAATTTAGCCTCCGCAATTTGATTTTGCTTGTAAATCGCTGTGCCTAAATTATAGGTCGATTTGGCTTTTTTGTTCACTTTTGCTTGCGAAATTCTATACTCCAATTCAGCTTCAGCGTATTTTTTTTGATCAAATTGTTCATTTCCGTTTGTCAAATGAGCGTCCTTTTCTTGCGCAAAAGACAGCATAGATAGCGATAATATAAAAATGAATAGTAGCTGTTTCATACGTTTATTTATTTTTATCTTTTTCATTAAACAAGTTCAAGTCTTGTATCCATTTTGTTTTTCGCTCTAAAAAGAAAAGATCTATAAATAATAACAAAAAGGCAGCTCCCAAAAACCATTGAAATTGGGATTGGTAATTTGCCATAAGTTTGCTTTCAAATTCAGATTTTTGAGTAGAATCGAGTACTTTTTTTATTTCTTCTAAAACCGTTTTCGTGTTGTTTCCGTCTACATAAATTCCTTTAGTCGCTTTGGCAATTTTAGTCAAAACTTCTTCGTTTCTTTTAGTAACCACAATATTTCCATCTTGGTCTTTTTGTAAATCACTTCCTTGACCTAAACTCTTTAAAGGTATCGTTCCTCCTTTTTCAGTTCCAACTCCAATGGTTACTATTCGAATCCCAAGACTTTTTGCGTTTTCTGCAGCGTCTACAGCTTCTTCCGAATGATCTTCACCATCGGAAAGAATAATCAATAGTTTGCTTGTTTTGTCTTTTTTGTCAAAATATTTTTCGGATGCCAATTGAATGGCTTCGTCAATCATTGTTCCTTGAGACGAAATCATGCTTGGGTTCATGCCCTGCATAAACATTTTTGCTACACTATAATCGGAGGTCATCGGCAGCACTGGAAAGGCACTACCCGAGTAAGCAATGATCCCAATTTTATCACTTCCTAGCTGGTTGATTAACTGCGACACCAATTGTTTACTTTTTTCAAGTCTATTGGGAGCAATGTCGGCCGCTAGCATACTTTTGGATACATCCACTGCAAAAACAATGTCGATCCCTTGACGTTTTACCGTATCCAATTTGGTTCCCATCTTTGGATTGACCAAGGCAATTATCAAAAGTAAAATGGCAAACAATACCACGACTATTTTTAACGTAGGTTTAAAAACAGATTTTTCTGGGCTCAAGCTTTGTATTAAGTGGGCATCGCCAAATTCCTTCTGTTTTTTCTTTTTCCAAACCATTGTGTACGCAAATAACAACGCCAAAACGGGTAGGAGTAATAGTAAATAGAAATAACTTTTTTCTTCTAATTCGAACATATCGTATTTATATAAAACTTCTGAAAATAGTGTTTCGCAAAATGATTTCAAGCACGAGTAAAATTCCGGCAATCCAAATAAATGGTCGGAACTTTTCGTCATAATCATAAAACTTTAATTCTTCTATTTCGGTTGTTTCTAATTTATTAATTTCTTCATAAATTGTTTCGAGCTTTGAGTTACTTGTTGCTCTAAAGTACTTCCCACCCGAATTATTGGCGATAATTTTCATCAATTGCTCATCAATTTCTACTTTCATTTTTTTGAAAATAAAACTTCCATTTGGAGCAATGGCATAAGGAAAATCGGCCATTCCGTTACTTCCAATTCCTATGGTGTAGACTTTTATCTTGAATTCTTTGGCAATCTGTGAAGCCATTTCAGGTTCAATAAACCCGGAATTGTTTACTCCATCTGTAAGCAAAATGATGACTTTACTTTTTGCCTTGCTGTCTTTTAGTCTGTTGACGGCCGTAGAAAGTCCCATTCCAATAGCAGTTCCATCCTGAATAACATTATCAAATTTTATTTCCTTAATGGCTTCCGCAACAATAGCTTTGTCACTTGTAACAGGTGTTTTGGTATAGGCCTCTCCTGCATAAGCTACAATTCCAATTCGGTCATTAGGTCTGTTTTCAACAAATTTTATGGCTACTTCTTTCAAAGCCTCCATACGGTTGGGTTTTAAATCTTTAGCTAGCATACTACTCGACAAATCGATGGCCATAACGATATCAACTCCTTTGGTTGTTTTTGTTTGATTGCTGATATCCACCGTTCGTGGTCTGGCCAATGCAATGATGATGGATGCTAAAGCAAGTACTCTAAGCACAGGCAAAAACGGTTTAGTTGTAGATCGCAACGAGGTAGCATTTTTAAAACCTGTAACAGAACTCATGCGTAAAGTTGGCGTTTGTTCCTTTTTTTTATAAAAAAGCCACAATCCAGCAAGAGGTAAAACGAACAACAGCCAAAAAAATTCCGGATTTAAAAATGATATATTTCCCATTATTCTTGTGCAATATTTAATTCAACCGAGTTCAAAATTCTACCTGCGATTTCAGATCCATAGGCATCCCCTTCTTTGTAGCAGATTGTAATTTGTTGAATTCCGCCATCTTGTTTAAAGAACAGCATTTCGTAATACAATTTATGGCTCGTTTTGGTTAATTTATCAACCATTGTAATGGTTCCGTAGGTTTTTTTACCCTCAACGCCTTGATTGGTTTTGAAATCTTCCTGTTTGAAAATAATGTTGGTGGCTCCTTGTGTTTCCCATATTTTAACGGTTTCGTCAGCAAGTTGCTCCAAATTGATTTCTGTTTTTTGCTTTAATTTTTTGGTAGCCAAGGCCACGTAAAAAGATTCGGCCAAACTTCCATAACTAAAAAATTGCATTTCCTTGATGAGTGCCATGGCGTTTTTAGGCAGTACTTTTTCTGGATCTTGACGCATCAGTATGGCTGGTGATTCCAATTTTACGCTTGGGTTTCCATAATTGCTAAACATCCATTCTTTGGCCAATAATTCTTTGGTTGGATTTCCAAAAAAGTTCTCTAATCCCTCTGTTGTCAATCGGTATACAACAAATGAAGAAAGTAAAAAAACGAAGGCTACAAGTGCGATTTTTACTTTACGCTTTTTCTCTTTTTTAAGGTTAAGTAAACGTTGCGCTTCTTTTTGTTGTTCATTCCAAAGTGCCAATTCATCATCGGTTGCTTCCACTTCTGTTGGAATGGCTTTATGAATGGTTACGATGGAGTTAGTCACACGTTTTTTATCTTCTTCAATCTCAAAATCCAATGGTTTTACTTTCGCAAATTTCACCAAATCGGCTTGCTTCAAGACTTTTTCAAGATTGGAAAGGGTTTCTTGTGAGAGTTTTAATTTTTTTTGCGAAGCCACTTTTTTCAGACTCATAATAAGTTCGGAAGTAGTACTCTCCATGGCCGGAATTTGTATTTCTTCTTCGATATAATTCCGAACAATATCGGTCAATTCTGAGTAATATATTTTAACTTCACCCTTTTGCCAAAGTTCCTTTTTTTCTAAAGATTGCAACAATGACGTCGCCTTTTCTATCGGAGAGGTAAAAACAATGTCTTCTTCCTTTTGCGGCTGTTTCTTGTTTTTTCGAAGCCAGTAAATGCCAAATACCAAAACTGCCAGTAATGCAAGTGCCAACGCATACATCCACCAATTGCTCGATGTTTCAACAGATTGAACCGTTTTGATGTCATACATTTTTTGTTTCAATGTATCCACTTTTACATTGGTGACTTCAAGCGTAATACTATCAGAAAAAACAGGTTTACCATTGATTATCACTCGAATTCTTGGGATCGAATATTTTCCTGAATCAAATTGGGTGAGTCCGTATTTTTTAATAAGTTCAATGGATTCGTTCTTTTTAACTGTGTCGATTTTGTAGGATTCAATAATTTCTAGCGCTCCAAAATTCTTGGTTTCTGGAAATTTAACTTTATCCGATTTGCCGACCGTTGTTTTTAAGGTCAGTAAAAATTCGGCGCCAATTTTATTACGAGTCGTATCAACAGAGGAAATGACCTTCTGTGCAAAAATGGAAGTCGATAATAACAATAAAAAGAAGCAAAGTATTTTTTTCATTTTGTCTAATCCTAGCAATAGGTTCTTTATCTTGATTTAAAATAACCTAATAATTTTGTAACATAACTTTCGTCTACGCGAGTGCTAATTGTGCCCGAACCACATTTTGAAAAAATCTCTTTAAAATAAGTTACTTTTTCTCTGTACTGTTTTTCGTAGTTCATTCGGACGTTTTTGGAGCAGGTATCCACAACCATGATTTCGCCTGTTTCAGCATCTTCCATTTCTACCACGCCAATGTTTGGCATTTTCTCTTCTCGAATGTCAAATACACGAACCCCTGTAATATCGTGCTTTTTGCTCGCTATTTTTAACGGTTTTTCATAATCGTCTTCTACAATAAAATCAGATATCAAAAACACAATGGCTTTCTTTTTTTGTGTTCCCGATAAAAATTTCAACGCTTCGGTAAGATTGGATTCTTTGCTTTTAGGTTCAAATTCAATCAGTTCACGAATGATTCTCAAAACATGCGATTTCCCTTTTTTGGGTGGAATGTACAATTCGATTTGATTTGAAAATAAAATCAAACCTATTTTATCGTTATTTTGGGTTGCCGAAAAAGCCATCGTCGCAGCAATTTCAGTCACAATTTCACTTTTAAGTTGGTTTTTGGTACCGAAATGTTCCGATCCAGAAATGTCAACCATAAGCATCATCGTAAGTTCTCTTTCTTCTTCAAAAACTTTAATATATGGCTCATTGTATCTAGCGGTAACATTCCAATCTATTGCTCGAACATCGTCTCCAAATTGGTACTGTCGTACTTCGGAAAACGTCATTCCGCGGCCTTTAAAAGACGTGTGATATTCTCCCGAAAAGATATGATCACTCAATCTTCGGGTCTTGATTTCAATTTTACGTACTTTTTTTAACAGGTCTTTTGTTTCCATTGGATTGTGGTTGTGTGTTGTTGGAAAATCATTAACGCATTAATTATCTACCAATAACTATCAACTATTTAAGGCACCTCAATTTCGTTCACAATTTTGTTGATGATGTCTACCGACGTTACATTTTCGGCTTCAGCCTCATAGGTAACCCCAATTCTATGACGTAATACATCATGAACAACGGCTCTAACATCTTCAGGGATAACATAACCTCTTCGTTTGATAAACGCATAACATTTAGCAGCGGTTGCCAAGTTGATACTACCACGAGGGGATGATCCAAAACTGATCAATGGTTTTAGACTTTCCAGCTTGTATTGCTCTGGAAAACGAGTAGCAAAAATGATATCAAGAATATACTTTTCAATTTTTTCGTCCATATACACCTCACGAACCGCCTCTTGTGCTCTCAAAATTTGTTCAACTGAAATCACAGCATTGACTTTTTCATAAGCACCTTTCAAATTTTGACGAATTACCAAACGCTCTTCATCCATTTTTGGATAATCAATTACGGTTTTCAACATAAAACGATCGACCTGTGCTTCTGGCAAAGGATACGTTCCTTCTTGTTCGATCGGGTTTTGAGTAGCCAATACCAAGAACGGCTTGTCTAACTTAAATGTAGTGTCGCCAATGGTTACTTGCTTTTCTTGCATCGCTTCTAATAGTGCCGATTGTACTTTGGCTGGCGCACGATTGATCTCATCGGCAAGCACGAAGTTGGCAAAAATCGGCCCTTTTTTTATGGAAAACTCATTTTGTTTTACGTTGTAAATCATGGTTCCAACAACGTCTGCCGGCAATAAATCGGGAGTGAATTGAATTCTGCTGAAACTTCCTTGAACCGCTTGTGACAATGTATTGATTGCTAAAGTTTTTGCCAATCCAGGAACTCCTTCAAGCAAAATATGACCTTGCCCCAAAAGACCAATTAACAATCGTTCCACCATGTGTTTTTGACCAACGATTACTTTGTTCATTTCCAAAGAAAGTAAATCGATGAAAGCACTTTCTCTTTCAATTTTTTCATTAATAGCTCTAATGTCTAAAGCGGCAATTTGCTCTTCCATAATTGTATATTTATTCCTTTTTTTAATTTCAAAATTTTAACATTCCAAAATTGAAAATTAAATTACTATTCGAATGTTAATAATGCGTTAAAACTTCATAAAAAAGGGACAAATTAAGGATGATTTATGATTTTCTTTTAGTAATTTTAATGTTTAAACTAATTCAGTAGCTACTATTTCAATTTATGAGTACTTCAAAAACAAAATTATCACCCATTATTGCCGGTACCATGAATTGGGGCGTATGGGATAAAAATCTGTCTGTAAAAGAAATGAATCATTTGATCCATCTTTGCACAGAAAACAACATTACTTCTTTTGACCATGCCGATATCTATGGCGGATATACAACCGAAGCCCAATTTGGTAAAGCGTTTTCGGAAAGTAAAATAGAACGCAGCGCCATCCAATTGATCTCAAAATGTGGAATTCAAATGGTTGCCGACAATAGATCGACCACCATAAAGCACTATAATTTTTCTAAAGAACATATCATTTGGTCGGTAGAGAATTCATTGAAAAACCTACATACTGATTATTTAGACGTTTTATTATTGCATCGCCCTAGTCCGTTAATGCAGGCGGATGAAATTGCTGAAGCAATTTCCAAATTAAAAACGGAGGGAAAAATAATCGATTTTGGATTATCGAACTTTACTTCGTCGCAAACCGAATTGATTCGAAAAAATTGTGCTGTACAGTTCAATCAAATACAATTCTCGGCGACCCAACTTGAACCTATGTTGGACGGCAGCCTAGATTATATGCAGTTGCACAACATTCAACCTATGTCGTGGAACCCACTTGGGACTGTTTTTAGAGAGGATTCTGAACAAACCCGACGATTGAAAAAACTTTTTGCGCAATTAGTAACTAAATATGGCGTAGGATCGGATACCTTGTTGCTTGCTTGGGTCATTCGTCATCCTGCTCAAGTGCTTCCCGTTGCAGGTACGGTCAATATTGCCCGAATTCAACAATTAATGAAAGCGGCAAGTTTGGAGTTGAGTCTGGAAGATTGGTTTGCCATTTGGACAGAAAGCATCGGAAAAAACATACCATAAATGAACAGAACATTAGTTATTGGTGATGTCCATGGCGGCTTACAGGCATTAAATCAGGTTTTGGATCGTGCAAAAGTGACACTAAATGATACTTTGATTTTTTTAGGTGATTATGTGGATGGATGGAGTCAATCGCCGGAAGTAATCGATTTTTTGATCGCAACGTCAAAAATTCAAAACACCATTTTGCTTCGAGGAAATCACGATCAATTATTACTGGATTGGCTAGAAGGAAATACTGCAGAATTTGATGAAAGTTTGTGGTTCAAACACGGTGGGGAATCTACCTCAACGGCTTATTCTAAAATTTCGGCAGAAAAAAAGAAAGAGCACATTGCCTTTTTAAAATCATTAAAAGAATACCATCTTGATGATCAAAACCGACTTTTCGTTCATGCCGGATTTACAAATTTGAGTGGCGTAACCTTTGAATATTTTCCGAAGTTGTTTTATTGGGATCGAACCCTTTGGGAGACCGCACTTGCATTGGATCCGTCGTTGACTATTGATGACGTTAATTATCCGAAACGGCTCATGCTTTACCACGAAATTTACATCGGGCACACTCCTGTAACTAAAATAGGAAAAACCGTTCCCGTTCATAAAGCGTGTGTTTGGAATATGGATACCGGAGCTGCTTTTGTGGGGCCTTTAACCATTATGGATGTAGACACAAAAGAATTCTGGCAAAGTGACCCACTTCCCGAAATATATCCGAACGAAAAAGGCAGAAATTGAGCAAGAGGTAGTATCTTTGCCTAAACAATTTATTAAATTAATTACCATGAAAAAGTTATTTGTATTCGCCTTATTTTCTATTTCTATGTTTGGAAATGCGCAAGTTTTTAAAGGTAAAAAAGATGTAAAAGCCCAAGTGGGTTTTAGCTTTCAAAAAGGAGGTGCTTCCTTGCTAATTACCAATGATTATGGAATTGGGGAGAATATCTCCATCGGAATTGTAGGTTCTTTCTTGTTGAATGCAGATCAAATCGAAATTGCCAAACCAAAAGTTGAAGACAAGTTGGATTTAAAAGTGCGTTTCAATGCAAATATTGGAAATGTCATCAACCTAGATAAAAAATTTGACCTTTATCCAGGATTGAGTTTAGGGTTAAAAAATCTTGGCGGGCATGTGGGCGCAAGGTACTTTTTTACCAATGGATTTGGAGTTTTTACAGAGGTTGGTTTTCCAATCGCTAGATACAATAATGAAGTGTCTGGATACAAATTGTATAATAATCAGTTTGTTTTAAGTGCAGGTGCTTCTTTTAATTTATAAAATTTAATATATTAGAAATGAGTATTGTTACCGAAAAAAGATTAAAAGACAGAAGTGGATCTGTTTGTGAAATAAGTGGAAGTGATGAAAATCTCGTAGTTTATTTGGTGGAACCAAAAACAGAAGCTACACCTGAAAATTGCATCTTGATTACCAAATCATTAAAAGATCAAATTGAAAATCCCGATACAACCAATCCTAATGACTGGAGAGGATTAAGCGACAGTATGTGGAATGAAAATCTACCGGTTCAAATTGTCTCTTGGAGAATGCATGCACGATTAAAAAACATGGATATGTTAGAAATGATGTATCTTGATGAAGATGCCTTAGAATGGGCAAAAGCAACCGGTGAAGCCGATGACGATGAAGGAAAAATTGTACATAAAGATTCGAATGGGAACATTTTACTTGATGGAGATTCTGTTGTGTTGATTAAAGATCTTGATGTGAAAGGTGCAACATTTACCGCAAAACGTGGGGCTGCCGTACACAACATTAAATTGGTTTGGGATGATGCCAACCTGATTGAAGGTCGGGTAGAAAACCAAAACATCTACATTTTGACACAATACGTGAAGAAAACGAAGTAGTTTATTGAGCTACTTTGATGCAACAAAAAACCCTGCAAGAATCTTGCAGGGTTTTTCTTTATATTAATTTCTTACATTAAAAATCAAACTTAATGCCTTGTGCTAACGGCAATGCTGTTCCGTAGTTGATGGTATTGGTTTGTCTTCTCATATACGCTTTCCATGCATCAGATCCTGATTCACGTCCACCGCCAGTTTCTTTTTCACCACCAAATGCTCCGCCAATTTCGGCTCCTGATGTTCCAATGTTTACGTTGGCAATTCCACAATCGGATCCCGCAGCAGAAAGGAATAATTCCATTTCTCTCATATTGTTCGTAAAGATCGAAGAAGATAATCCTTGAGGAACGGCATTTTGCATCGCAATCGCTTCTTCAATCGTACTGTATTTCATTACGTATAAAACCGGAGCGAATGTTTCGTGTTGCACGATTTCGTATTCATTTTTCGCTTCAATGATGCACGGTTTTACATAACAACCACTTTCGTAGCCTTTACCTTCAAGTACGCCTCCTTCTACAATAACTCTTCCACCTTCTGCTTTTGCTTTTTCAATCGCGTTCAAGTAATCTTGAACCGCACCTTTATCAATAAGTGGACCCACGTGATTGTTGGCGTCTAATGGATTTCCGATTTTTAATTGAGCATAGGCTTTCGCTAAAACGTCTAATGTTTTGTCGTACACACTTTCATGCACAATTAATCTACGTGTTGACGTACAACGTTGCCCTGCTGTTCCTACCGCTCCAAAAACCGCTCCTACCAATACCATTGATAAATCGGCTTCTTGAGAAACGATGATGGCGTTGTTTCCACCTAATTCTAAGATCGTATTTCCGAAACGTTCTGCTACTGTTTTGGATACGTGACGACCAATTCTGGTAGAACCTGTAAACGAAACTAATGGAATACGTTTGTCGTTATTAATTAAATCCCCAGACTCGTTACCCACCACTAAGCAGCTGATACCTTCTGGTAAATGGTTTCGTTCTAATACAGTTTGAATGATGTTTTGACACGCTACACCACACAAAGGTGTTTTTGAACTGGGTTTCCAAATACACACATCGCCACAAATCCATGCCAACATGGTGTTCCATGACCAAACGGCAACTGGGAAGTTGAACGCCGAAATGATGCCTACAATTCCAAACGGATGCCATTGCTCATACATGCGGTGCATTGGACGTTCTGAGTGCATCGTTAAACCGTGTAATTGACGTGATAAACCTACGGCAAAATCACAGATGTCGATCATTTCTTGCACTTCGCCCAAGCCTTCTTGATACGATTTTCCCATTTCAAACGAGACTAATTTACCAAGTGCTTCTTTATTTTTGCGTAATTCATCTCCCATTTGACGCACAATTTCCCCTCTTTTTGGAGCAGGAACCAAACGCCAAGTTTTGAAAGCTTCTTCGGCAGATTTCATGGCTGTTTCATAGTCTTCTTTGGTAGAAGATATTACTTTTCCAATCAAATCGCCAGTAGCCGGTGAATACGACTCGATGATTTTTCCGTTAGAAAACCACTTAGTTCCTGTTGAGGTTCCTTCGTTGATTTCTTTAATTCCTAATTGTTGCAAAGCTTCTTGCATACCAA
>ERZ650308.454-NODE-454-length-22134-cov-16.434349_pt1 | contig 22134 bp, 27 predicted proteins | sample MGYA00376244_ERZ650308 | MGnify/ENA primary metagenome ERZ650308 (study PRJEB26733, sample SAMN07839295) | wastewater metagenome | biome: small river; feature: stream; material: water | place: USA: North Carolina | collected 2016-04-26 ... | reverse complement strand
CCGGGCACTAGAGTAGAGTATAGTAGAGTAGAAGAGAATAGAATAGAGGAGAGTAGAAATATAGTTTCTACCGAAACACACACACTAAAAAACGAATATCAAGAAAATATTTCTTATATGAGAAAACAGGCAGAAAAAATAAGAAACGATATTATCCCAGATATTCCTGATTTTGTTCAAGAATCACATGAAGCAGAATGGGCGAAATTTTTATTATACTGGACAGCTACTACAAAAAGCTGAAAAATCCTTTGTGAAGAGACAAAGCAAAAGAGTTTTGATATAAAACGCAGATTTGCTACTTGGTTATCTCGGGTAATTGAGACACAAAAAAATAATTCTAAGAAAATTTTCATATGAAAACTGTAATTCACACATACAACGCAATCGAAACTATATCATGAAGAATACTCTTTACGAATGCCACCATGAAAAATATTTTTGAAATGGTGAACGATGCTAAATTCATAGAAGTCGATCACTGTGTTATTTCGACAAATCAAGTCACACTTGTGAGACAAGCGAATGGCAAAGAATATTTCCAAAAATTCATTCTCCATACTCTCCATGTATCCATACTTTGAAAGATGAAATCATGGATCGAACAAATGGATGATCCGAGTATTGGCGATATTTTTGATCAGATACATATTTTTGAAGAAGAGGAGAAAAAATATGTATCAGCATTGAAATCCATGACGCCAGAAGAACTCGAAAAACGAAGGGCGATGATCAGAGAAATGAAAAGCCGATTGAAATTTAGAGCATAGAAAAACTCCCTTTCGGGAGCAATTCACCTTACGTGGTAGCGTATAGGCAGGAAGATCAAGCACGAAAATTATATGCAATAAATCGCATACACAAAGCAAACATTCAGGAAAAGATATGAAAACGAGGAAAATATATCAAATATATTTGCAAATATAAATAATAAGAGTACAATATGAGCACATTCAATGAATGAATATTTCCTTTATTATTTGCCTATGTTCAAGCCATATACCATGCTATTGCATTTTATCCGGAAAGAGGAGACAGAAAATTGATCAATCCCTCTTGATGAAATGATCCGGTTCACAAGACAACTATCACAAACAGCGGAGCAACTATGATTCGAATGCTACGTGAAGGCACAGAAAAAAGAGGTTCTTGACTACATTCCAAGTGGAAACACATATACAATCAAAACACTTGAAGACATAGCAAAACTCACTGAGGATCAATTTGAAATGATGATTGATGATCTCAGAGAATGGTGCAATATATCGAAAAATGTCGACCAACTGAAATGATTATGATTGGATGTACGTAGTAGCGATTGCATGACATGGATTGATTCATGAAAGAATGAATCAATATTCAAAATAGGGTTTGAAGTTTCTAATAAACTTTAGTATGACACACAAAGAACGACTCAATGAGAAGATTGCTCAGACAGAGAAGATTCTCAAATGGATCAAAGCAATCAATGATACAGACGACCACAAGCAATTAGCGAATGCTATTCGATTCCTCAAGCATTTCACACGAGACATAGAGTATCTCTACTATGGGAAGAATGAAGATAGTGATAGTGTTGTACGGTTTGATAAAGATCTAGTACAAAACTTTGCACAAGGCGAATACGAATATGAGCTACAACAGATGCGACAATTCCAGAAAGCATTTGGAAAGACAGATTGGCAACTTCCTAAAGAATAAATATATGACCCCAATCAAATGGTACAACCTCAACAAGTGAGACCTTGTCCGCCACGGCGATGAGATACTAACCTTTCATCGTATAGATGGTTCCTACATTCAGTGGAGAGATGCTGAGTGAATGACACGGATAGGACAAAGCGATGAGTATGTTCTTGGTGACGATGGTATTTATATTCCTTATTCTGAATAACATGGAAACAAATTCAATTCAAGACTTAATCAATAGTCTTCCAGATAATGAAAGAGAATTGCTATCAGATGGGTATCATACTTATAAAGAATTGTATGAGCATCGCGTAACATTGTTTATCGCTCTTGCAAATAATCATTGTGATTTATTGAAAGAGCTATACGAAAAAAAAGAGTTATACGAAAAATTGGAAATAACACGTCCTCGATACTATCCATTCTGGAAAGCGAAGAAGCACGAAGACGGGACTATGTACGATGGATGGTTTATAGCTTGATATGAAACAACTCCTTGAAAATGTTTTACATACCACCTTCCAATGAGTGAATGGGATAACTTGCATTGCCCAGAAGTATGACATTCTCCAAAGTATGATGGACATACAGCACAAGACACTATTCGCTTATTGAAAAATAACTTTTGTTAGTATGCCAACAAACGAACAAAAAGATACAGAGCTAGAAGTATTGAGTGCTACACGCCAACGGATACGACAACTTTTAACAGATTACTTTGCTTTGTAGTATGAATATCCTTTCCTTATTCATTAAAAGTTTAATGATTACTCATTAAAAACTTAATGAAAATACATTAAAATTTAATATAAATATATGGTATCACATCAAGAGTTCGTAGAGACGAGAGATTCTATATTGAGTTCACTCGCAACTATGTTATGAGAAATATCAGCACTATGAGAAAAAGAATTTTCAAGCAGTATTGATTACAACCGTTCAAAGAGAATCAGTAAATGACTTGATGACCTTATTACAAATATTCTTAAGGATTAAATCTCTGGAAAAATAAAATTCTTTTCATATCATATCTTTATATTAAAAAATAATATGTACGCAGTCGCTATAAAATATTGAGAGTCTGAACGAGAGATACGGTTCAATCCCAAGAAAGAAGAGCTACCAACAGGCGTTGAGATGAAAGAGCTACACCTTACACCGTACGAGGTACAAAAGATTGTAGAGTGTGCTTCAAATCGTGTTCAAGACCTACTCCGTAAAATGATATAAATATGCCTCTCGATTTAGAATACGATAATGCGTATGAAGATGGATGTAATGACTGCTGAGATATTTGAATGCCTCCTCCAAAAAGAATAGTTCGAGATAGTTGAGAGATTATTTCGATAAATCGAGTCGAAATATAATAATTGCACAATTCAGAAGAACAAGACTCAGGATCCATGAAGATCAAGAAAAAGTCTGCACTCTCACAGCGAATATGTGAACTTGAGGAAATAATGTGCCAATTCTTATTGATCCGAAAGATGAAATAGAATACTTATGGAGAAAATTGACTCCTATTGAATGTGAGAGACTCCAGACACTTCCAGACAATTGGACCGAATGAGTCTCAAATACTCAGAGATATAAAGCGATATGAAACGGATGGACGGTGGACGTGATAGCACATATATTTTCTTTTATCAAATAGTTATGCAAGAAAGAATAATTGCTCGAATATACGAGTGGAATGATCGAGTCGATGCACTCAGATCAAGTCCGGTTGAGTTCAATGCAGATCAAGCATGGCTCCTTCTCAAAGAAGAGTACGAAGAGGAGAAGGAAGCACGAAAGAACTGAGATATTGAAGAGATTGCAGATGCACTTGCTGATCAATTTATAATTGCAATCTGAGAGCTTCGAAAGATTGGTATCAAGCAATGATCATTCGATCTTTGCACAAATAAAAATCCATTCATCGAAAAGAACGCTCACGCCTATTTCATCGTCGCTCAAAATGCTTGGTATGCTCTTTCATCAGTGAATCATGCTCAGAACTGGACGATTTGTGATAGGATACTCACCGAGGTGATCGACAAGCTATTCACAAGGTTTGGTGATGATTGCTATATAGACGAGAATAATAAGTTCAGAAAGTCCAGTACATACGAAAAGCCAAATTTATCTTTTTTATTGAAGTAATTATGAAAACAGAATACAAAATCATCTCATGATACACTATGTGGTGAATAAATCGTGCAGTGAATAAGCACCTCGAGAAAGGTTGGGAACTCCAAGGCGGTGTGAATCGCATGTGGTTCACATTTTATCAAGCAATCATCAAAAAATGAGAATAAGCAAAAAGAATCTTGAACGTCTCGAGAAATGACTTGATATTATACCATCAGAAGCTATGGAATGAGAGGCATTCACTCTCTTTCTATATTGACGAATGGTGGATATAGAGTCAAAAGATGCTTGAGTTCTTGAATTCTCACATATTCCCAATGGTACATGGTCCAAGAATGGTGGAGTCAATATCAATCTCAAAAAACAATGAGTGAGAAAATGATCTCCTGATTATTACATAGCAATCCGGAATACTCACGGTGAAGAGTCGCTCATATTTATTGAGTTGAAACGCATTGATTGAGGTGATGGGTGAAGCAATGAGCAAAAAAGGATGATCAAGATACTCAACTCAATCCCAAATGTTGCAGCACACTTTGCATTTTGAGCAGAGCAAGCGATCGAGATACTTGAAAGATATATTGATATATAAAAACACGTCTTTTTATATCAAAAATGTTTGCATTTCCCGAGAAACTATATACAATGTTTCTTGTCAGGTGTGGAAATGCTTACTTCCACTAATGATACAGCCTAAACAGCTGATACACAAAAACGAATGCATGCCGTGACTGTCCCTAGTTTGTGGGGTGAAAATAATTGTTCACGATAGGGGAGGTGCTATTATGGCACTACGCTATCGTGGATCGGTCCTTGTCCATGAGAGCATACCATGGGCAGGGATTGATCAAATATTCATATGGACCTCAACCGAATCGCAATAATCGGAAGTGTACTGGGCACTCCAGAGATTTCATACACTTGAAATGGTGATTGTTATGTACTCTTCGAAATCAGAACAGTCCACACTTTTCAGAAGCAATGAAGAGAAGTGAGTGAATATACAGATCTCCGGATTTTTCTATGGAACGGACTATGAATATGGGCACGGTCCAATCTGAAGATCTGAGACAAAATATATCTTGAGTGAAGACTCAGGATCAAGCGAGAGAAGAAGAATATTCCAAATGGAATGACAACTCTCGAGATTCCAGAGATCGTATGAGAAAAGATCATCCCTCACAAAGAAGAGATTATGCAACAGAGAAATAATCCAGAGTTGCAATGATGATACATTGAACGCACTGTATCTCCTCCAAAATTCTCACCATCATGACATACATTTTATGACGACTAAAATCACAAAGATTTGAGCATATAAGCTCGTGGAAATAGCAGCAATTGAGAATATTGGCTATCAGACAGCAATGCGAAGAAAGAAAAATTGAGATTACATCCAGATCATCTCATGGAATTGAGACAAGAAAAAGCAATCATGCCGGTATATTCCATCAGAGACATCAAGAATCCTCAAAGAGGCGATGTTTGATAGAAATGTGATTGAACCTCCTGCAATCAATAAACGTATAAAAAAATCAATAATCTTATAATTATGAGCTCGATCAATAAAGTCCTTATTCTCGGAAACCTCACAGCAGATCCAGAGATCAAAGAAACTCCATCAGGAAAGAAAGTAGCATCTTTCTCAGTTGCTACCTCTATCAAGTGGAAAGACGATTCAGGAAACAAACAAGAGAAAGCAGAGTTTCATCGCGTAACAGCTTGGGCACACCTTGCAGAACTCGCAGAGAAATATCTTTCCAAGTGAAAGAAGGTACATATTGAGGGACGTCTTGAGACTCGATCATGGGAGGATGAAGATTGAAAAAAACGGTATGCAACACATATCATTGCCGAGAGCATGATCCTTCTCACTCCAAAGAGTGGAAACAAAGAACCTGATTTGAATGATGATGACATGCCAGAGAGTCTCAAATCGAAATATGATGAGCCTTCAAAGAAAGATTCTCGAGTGAGTGATGAGATAAGTATTGAGGACATCCCGTTCTAAAATGGACTTCTTCACCTCCCTGCACGAGGATAACTGACAGCGTGAGTGTCTCCACGATAAAAGAAAGGGACACATCGGTCACATTGCATCGCCTCCTCGTGGCGTGACTGGATAACCAACCAAGATGCAAGTTTCCGCCAAGACAGATGCTATATGAACGCCTTTCCTTTATCGGAAGGGTGATGGAGTGGAGGACAGTGAGCCGACTAGATTTGATTTTAATATTAAAAGGTATATACTAAACCTTGTTACTATTAACCAATAAATCTATGAGAAAGTTCAACATTCACAAATGAGCTATAGGAGAATGAAAGTTTATATCTGAGGCTATAATAAGATGATTTAATATAGCGATACCAGTTATGCCGTGCTGATATGATTTCCTTATAGAAAAAGATGGAATCATAAAAAGAATACAGGTAAAATCAGTATCTCAGATAGACAAATCTTCAGGATGAGAAAAGATAAAGTGTATGCTTACACACGGAAGTGTAAAAGGTAAAAGATGATATACTTCCGAACAAGTAGACATAATAGCCTTATATTCAATACACCTAGATATTTGGTATATTTTCCCTATAGCAGAAGTTGAATGAAAACTCACAATAAGTCTATTCCCAACAGTTGAGAATAGCAGAAGTAAGTATGAGATATTTAGAAATAATTGGAATTCTATTTAGTCAAACCTTGCCTCCATCACCTTTCTTATAAAAGCAAAATGAAAACAAAAAAGAATCTTTCTCAGAAGGAAATCGAGAGAAGACAATATCAATCGTCGATCGATAAGCTTCAATCTGATACAAGTATTGAAAGAATAAAGAAGCAAGAGAAATCAAAGCTTCTTGCATTCACTCTTGCAATAGTTATTCTTTGCATATGTATCCTGATTGGATACTCTATATTCATTTCGCATCTTATTTTACAGCATAGTATGCAGAACCAACCGAAAACGAGTGCAGAGGAAATGAAAGATCATCTCAATATGCTAGAACGTAGAAGAGAGAAGCAAAGGCAATTCCTTATTGCTCAGGAAATAAGAAAATCAGCACAAGAGAGACTCAGAAATATTATGAAGTAACCATCAACGTATGATCAAGAATATCACAGAACATGCCATCTCTTGAGATCCTATTGGAGAACAACAGGTGAAAGATATTTGAGTCACGAAAGCAACCATTGCTACAGAGAAGAAGAGAAAGTCACCGAAAAAAGTCAAAGGAATCCGGAAAAAGATTGATGGAACCAAGGCAAAAAAACCATGGTGAAATCAGCGTGGGATTTGAGATGAAAATGGTATGAATGAGGAAACAAAGTCACAGAAGCAAGAACGTGATAGTAAAATGCGGGTTTTACGATCACAACACGCATATTTGATGTGTGAATGATACGCTCAAGCTCTAGGAGTTCGGGTTCGCTATAAGAAAATGAGCAAAGAACGCCTGATGTTTGCTGCCTTTTTAGCTCTTCCAGAGTGTCGAGAAATGATGAGAAAAGATTTTGCAGAGTCAATCTGAGTACATATCAATACTCTCCTGAATTGGAACTTTGACAGCATGGTGATGAAGGCTCGAAACGAGATCATGGAGCGTCACTTCATGCAATATACTCCAGATGTACTCATGGCACTCGTAAGGAATGCACAGCGTACCAATCTCATCACTGGTCTTGGTGATGCTGCAATGATGAAACTCTATTTCCAGTATCTCGAGAAGTGGCAAGAAAAACTTGATGTAGATGTAACATCTGCATGATCGCAGATCGTATGGTGACTCGCTCCATCGCAATTTGTGGATCAAAGCAAAGTACCATCACAAGAAGAGCAAGAATCAGAGGAGGATGAATCAGATGATGAAGAGCCTGAAAGTGATAAAAGTGGTACATAATCACGTCCTTTCATATCAAATTCAATGGCAAAGAGCATGTATGATCCGTTCCCAAAGCAACTTGTCTTTCATAGCTCAACGGCACAAAATCGACTCTTTGGATGAGCTGCAGGACCGTGAAAGTCTCATGCATTCCGAATGGAGCTTGTAAGACTAGCACAATCAGCACCGAAAATGCGTATCGGTGCTTTTCGCCGTACATTCCCGGAACTAGAAGCATCAGTGATCATACCTCTCCTCGAGATCCTCCCACGTTGAGCGTACAAATACAATGAGTCGAAGCACGTGATGAAGTTTCCGAATGGATCCTATATCAAGTTCGGTCACGTTCAGTACGACAAGGACGTGTTCAGATACCAAGGTGAGGAATTTGACGCCATAGGGATTGATGAGCTTACTCTCTTCAATGAGTTTCAATTCAAATTTCTCAAGTCTCGTCTACGTACTACCAAGACATATGCAAAGCCGTGCTTCTTTGCTACTACCAATCCGGGAAACATTGGGCATGCATTCGTGAAGAGACTCTGGATCGAAGAAGATAGGGATGTATCAGAGAACAAAGAATCATGGGAGTATATACCGGCTCTTGTATATGATAATCCTATCTTGATCAAGAATGATCCATCATACGTGGCACGTCTTGAGTGATTGCCAGAAGATCAAAAGAAAGCGATGTTGTATGGTGATTGGGATGCTTTTGCTGGGCAGTACTTCAAAGAATGGAGAAAGGACGTGCACGTCGTGAGGCCTTTCAAGATACCGAATGAATGGCGTCGAATCATTGCTCTCGACTACTGATACACGAATCCATCAGCAGTCCTCTGGATTGCTATTGATCAGGATGACAATGCATATGTATATCGAGAAATCTATACAACAAAGAAGACATACTCGGAGCTATGCGATCAAATCAGAGACTCGATGAATGACGACGAAGTGATATTCGCACTGGTAGCAGATCCGGCACTTCAAGCGAAATCACCTGATACTGGAGTATCATTCTTCGACGTTGCGAAAAAGTACAAGTTCGATATAATTCCATGAGTAAACGACCGCGTGCCATGATGGAATGTTTTGAGGTGATACCTCAAAGTCTCCGAGAATGAAAATCTTTGATGAACGGCAAGACTGAGAATATTCTCAAGCTGCGTGAATCTCATCAGAACACTCCCAACTCTCATCTATGATAAGGTAAAAGTTGAGGATCTGGACACTGATTGAGAGGATCACGCACCGGATGCACTCAGATACGGTCTCGTCTTTCTCTCAAAGAAAACAATTGGGCTCATGGCAGTGAAACAACTCAACGAGGTGAAGAAAGAAGAAAGTGCAAGGCGTGGAAGGTCAAGCAACATCCCACTCATTGCAACTCGCTTCTAATCCAAAACCATATGGCAGGAAATACACTTGAAACCGTACAGTTGCCATCTCAGGAAAATTCTTGAGAGAACGTACAGAAAGCACGAAAGCTTCCTCTCAATGAGCTTTCTTTTGAAAAGTGATCATCGGGTACAAAACTATTTTGAGGCCAGATATATGAGGAGTATAATGCGAACCTCTCAGGTCAAAGAGGTTTGGAGATTTATGAGCAAATGAGACGCTCAGACGCTCAAGTGTATGCAACACTCACAGCAATGGAGCTTCCTATACGTTCCACTCTATGGTATGTTGAGGCTGGAGCGACTACCGATGAAGCATGAGAGGACACTATCACAGATGAAGACTATGCAATAGCGGCTTTCATTGAAGACGCTCTTTTTGCACGTATGGAGATGACATTCGATGAATTCCTGAGACAAGTGCTCACCATGCTCCCTTTCTGATTCTCAGTATTCGAGAAAGTGTACAAAGTTGAGTGAGACAAGGTATATATCAAGAAGCTTGCACAACGTCTTGCACGTACTGTGTGGCAATGGAAGCGATCAGAGAGCGGACGTCCATGAATCGTCCAGTTTGTTCCAATGAATGACGAAAAGAAGCCATCAAATATCGAGATCCCTGCAGAAAAACTCATTGTGTTCACGTTCAGAAAGGAATGAGACAACTTTGAGTGAGTATCAGTACTCAGATCAGCATACAAGCACTGGTATATCAAAGATTCGCTCTATAAGCTTGATGCAGTGAAGCATGAGAGACAAGCAATAGGAATTCCAGTTCTCTCTCTCCCTGATATTCATACAAAAGAGGATGAAGCAGAAGCAGAATTGATTCTCTCAAATCTTCGAGCTACTGAGAAATCATACGTTGTCTTACCTGGTGAAAAATGGGACTTCGAGTTTGCAAACATGGGAGCATGAACAACGGCAAACGTTCAAGAATCGATCATGCATCATAACCGAGAGATTTCAAAGAATATTCTTGCTCAGTTCTTGGAGCTCGGGGCATCTGGTGGATGATCGTATGCTCTCTCTGAGGACCAACAATCTCTATTCATGCTCTCTCTCTCATCTATTGCAAAACAGATTGCAGAGCAGATCAACCGTGAAATTATTCCGGAGCTTGTAGAGCTGAACTTCGATATAAAAGAGAATCAAGTATATCCGAAGCTATGCTTCAACCGTCTCGGTGAAGTTGCATACGATAAACTCTCATCATCAATCGCAACTCTTGCCGGTGCTGGTATCATCACTCCAGATGAAGAGCTTGAAGAGCATATCAGAAAGGTATTCGATCTCCCAAAGAAGATGGAAGAGGAGGAAGGAATGGAAGAAGATCCAATGGCTATGGATCCAGAAGAGGAAGACACGTCCGAGATGGATCAATCAGCTGAGGAAGTTGCACAAGAAGAAGCTCCACAGGAAATGACGCCAGAAGAAGAGGACGCGAAATCAGAAGAAGAGCTTGCCTCTCTCGAAAAAGAATTGCATGTACTCGAGGCATCTGAACTCGGAGATATTGCAATCAATCTTTCCGAATCATTCTCAGAGAACGAGATCATGTCTCATATGTTCAAAGCTCCAGTAGATAATGAGACCAAGAAGAAGATCTCTGAGGCACTCAAAGAATATTGGAGGACTCACAGCAAGAAAACTCCTGATGATCTTGCAAGAGCTCAGAAGCTCGCGACAAGCAAGACAAAGAGTGCTACATCAAGCATATCAGAAGCGACGAAATCATATCAGAAAAATATTGCACCTTTGAAAGCAAAGCTTGATGAGATCAAGAAGCTCAAAGACTCGGTATGATACGGCAAGCGTGATCCAAAGACACGATCTCAGATCAAAGCAATGGCAAGTGAGATCCGTTCTGAAATCAAGCGTCTGAGATCTGAGAAAGATGTGAACGTCAAAGCACTCCGAGAGATCAAAAAGAATGCTATGAATAGCAAAAAGGAGGTGAATGCAGAGATCAAGCGTCGATCTCAAGCGATCGAGTGAGTGATCAAGAAGATGAAAGAAGACGTGAAATCAAAGAATGCTACACGTTCAGAATCAATCCGATCACTCGCAGATCAGGTGAAGATGAACAATGCAACCGTCAAATCCATCTATGATCAAGCGAAATCACAAGCAGGTGGAAAGAAAGGAAAGGAGAAATCTGAGATCATGAAGAATGCAAAGAGTCTTGCTGATGGTGTGAGAAAGGAGAATGAAACTCTCCGAAATGCAGCAAGAAAACTCAGAGATGAATCAAGATCCGAGAAAGACAATGCAACAAAGAAAGCGGATACAATCCGGGATGCTGCATGAATGAAAAAGACCAAGAAAGATATTGAAGTTGACACAGAACTTGCGAAGAAACTCTGATTCTCAGACGTTGACGATATGATTGCATTTTCTGAATCAAAATCTATCTTTGATCCTCGTGTAATCCTTAACGTTCAAAACCATGACGATCAAGTGTAGTCACGAACTATCGGAGAACGTCTCACTCTACTTTGCAGAGAGTGCATATATCACCAATGATGTGATTGATGCACTCTATGCGATGTGTGAAAGTGACGAAGACCGGCAAAAAGTAAAGGCTTTCTGATTTATTCGTAATCCATACGAAGATACAGCGGGTCTTTTGACTTTTGCAGAGAGAAAGATCAATCTTGTGAATATCGAGCGTACTTTCAATCAGACTGAGGAGAGCTTTCTTGCTGAGGTGAAGAAGGTGACGAATCAGAAGAAAGATGAGTACATGAAGAAGATTGAAAAGTCTATCATGGACAAGGACTTTGAGAGTCTTGCGAGTCTCAAGCCAGATATATGATGAGACATTGCGAAGATATATGCTGATAATATGAAGACCGTGTTTGAGGTAGGGAAAAAGACGGCATCAGATGAACTCGGCGTCACTTCTCCAGAGACAAGCAAGGACGTGCGATGACTCTATAGGGCACAAGCTCAACAGATGGAGGATAAGATCGCAAATGAGATGGCTATCACGGCACAATCTGAGGCACTCTACAACATAGCCAGATGATCCGTAGCATCATATACGCTTGATATGGTACAAAAGGCAGTCGACACAAAGCTCTCAAAGATTGTGGTGGCTTCTGGTACTCAGGCGATGGGTGGAGCATTCAATACAGGGCGTCTTGCAGTCTTTGAGAAACATCGAGACATGATATATGCATTTCAATATACAGCAGTACTTGATCGCAGGACAACGAATCTCTGCATGAGTCTCAATGGACGTGTTATTGGCCCGAATGATTCTGATTTCTATCGTCTATCACCTCCAAATCATACAGGGTGCCGATCATTCTGGGTGGAAATACTCAAAGATGAGTTCATCAAACCGGCGATTGAGTGAATACCGGACAGCATTCCAAGGAACCGTACAGGGCTCACAAACTTTCAAGATCTTCAAAAGATTATACCATACAAGCCAAAGAGTGCAGCCACTCCAGATGAAGCAAGAATTCAAAGAGAGTGAGTACTCAGACAACTCGTGAAAGATCTTCAGGAAAAAGGCGTGAAGATGAAGACAATTGCAACGGTTGCAGATGCTTCAATCGTCGAGGAGATCAAGCAAGAACAAGGGACTCCAAGCGATGAACAGATCAATCCTTAACGTTGAGGATGGGAGAACGTATACCAAGCAAGAAGCAATGCAACTTTTTCTTGTTTTGCGTGAAGTTCTCAATATAATACTCGCAGACATTGTTGGTAGCGATTGTCAGGAGTATTCAAGCAACGATATTTTCGAGCTTTTATCTTCAAAACGATCAAGATAATATGGACAAAGCACTCAAACATTTCTACAATAAGTGTGTCTCTTTCGCAGAGCTCACACAAGTTGCAGACGGTGCACGTTCAACAATCCAAATACTCAGGACATGATCATGGAATCATCCAGTATATGGATCTTTTAGCGTGTCCGAATCTACTCTCGATGAATTTGTTTTGAATTTCAGAAATAACGTGCGAGGAGTTGATCTCTGTGTTGATGTGAATCACGATCCAGATCATAGAGCAATATGATGGTTTCGTGAAGTGTATCGATCAGGTGATCAGCTCTTTGCTGATATAGAATGGACTGATGAGGGAGCAATGATTGTGAACTCAAAAGCCTATCGCTATTTCTCCCCGGAGCTATACTTCTCATTCCGTGATGAGATGACTGGGGAGGAAATGCGAAACGTTCTCATCGGATGAGGTATCACGAATCGTCCATTCTTCAAAGGAATGAAAGCCTTGAAAATGTCCGAAGACGCTGATATTGACTCTTGATCAGATTCAACCTTATATTTTTTCAATAATGATATGAAAAAGCAATTCTCAGAGATTGCATCTGAGCTCAAAACGCTCGAAAAAATCTCAAAAGATCAGCTCGACTCCGCAAAGCTTGCATTCGAAGAACTCTCACAGGATGATCAAACATCAAACAAAGAGGAAATGGATGCACTTGAAGCGAAACTCCAAGAGGACAACTCAGGAGAGGGCAATGGTGACGAAGGAAAGAATGATGATGCTGGAAACAGTGATCAAGAAGGTCAAAATATTCAGGCCTCTGAGTCAATCAATGCAGCTCTCTTTGCTGAGACTGGTCTCAACATTGATCAGATCAAAGACATGCAGAGAAAATTCTCTGAGATGGAGCGTGCAGCCAAATTTGCAGAGACTGAAAAGAAGATTGATACTCTCATTTTCTCTGATTCAAACAAAAGCGGTGTTATTCTCCCGAAGTCAAAAGAGAAGATGCTCTCATTTTCGACAAAGCTTTCAGATCCAGTACTAGAAGAATTCCTCGGACTCTTCAAGTCAAACATCTTCCGGACATTCGATACAAAGGAAGTTGGATCACATGAAGCTCAATCATTCAACGTGCCAGAGGTACCTACAGGGTACAATCGAGCTGGATTCATACTTGACTTCTATGCGAAAGACTTTCAAACAAAAACAGAAGGTCTCAAATATGAAGAAGCAATGAAGATGGCACATAAATTCATCGCAGAAAACGGTATTCAATAGGCATTCTTATTTGTCGGAGGGTATCCAGTCCACGAGACAATAGAAAAAGGATAGATCAAGCATTCTATTTCCTTTCCTCTCTTATATGGAAAATTACAACAGTATTACAGGGATTGCAAACGCTGCAATTGCTGAAAAACTCGCGGTGATGATGGATGCATCAGTTGCTGATGGAGTAAAACTCCCAACAGGAGCAACGGTTGAGATCGTTGGTATTACTCGATCAAAGACAACTGCATCAGGTCAAGCAATCGAAGTTCAACTCTCAGGTCTTGCAAAAGTAACTGCAGCAGGAACTATTGCACGTGGTGACTATGTAAAGGTTGATACAGCTGGTAAGGTTGTCACAACTGTAACCGGTGCCGATAAAGCGATCGGAGTTTGTTCAAAGGGTGGTGCATCTGGTGAAACAGTCACGATTCTCCTCAAACGATTCACTGTCTAATTTATCTCACTAATCATATACCTATATGAACGTCAAAGATCTACACATCGATGCCGCCTTGACGAATCTATCAGTATCATATTCTCCTTCTGGGTTTATTGCTGATATAGTCGCTCCAATCACTACAGTCTCAAAAGAGTCTGATAAATACTACGTATGGGATCGAGCTGATTCATTCCGTACATACGATGATAAGCTCGCTCAGGGAGCAGTTGCAAAAACAATTGATTTTGCACTCTCAAATGACTCATACTTTGCTGAAGAGTTCGGTCTCCGTACTCGTATCGTATGGCGTGAACTCTCAAATGCAGATGTTTCACTTCGTCTTGAGCAATCAAAGACAAAGAAGTTGAAAGATTCTCTTCTTCTCTCTCGAGAAAAGCGTGTTGCAACTCTTGCACTTGCAACAGGTTCATATGCTGCTGGTCTCTCTACGACTTACTCTGGAGCATCTCAATGGAATAATGTCTCATATGCTGGTGACATTGTGAAAGAAATTGATGCAGCAAAAGAGGCGGTACGTGCAGCATGTGGAAGCATGCCAAACACTATCATCATCCCTGCAGCAGTGATCCCAACAATGACGAATCATTCATCATATCGTGATCATTACAAGTACACAGCAAATGATATTTCTGGAGATGGACTCCCTGCAGTTCTCCGAGGTCTCAAAGTTGTTGTGCCAGGTGCTCAAAACACTACTTCGAATGAAGGGGCTGCAACAGCAGCGGTTGGTGATGTATGGGGAAAGAATATCATCATTGCATACATTGATCCAACAGATGGAATCGATTCATTCACACTCATGAAAACATTTCGTGCTCAAGAATGGATGACTCGAAAATATGACATCGAAGCAGAACGCTCAATGTATATCGAGACAACAACAATTGAAGACGTGAAAGTCGTTTCAAATGTTGCTGGATACCTCATCAAAGCGGTTATTGCCTAGCTTTCTAGGATTCCTCACTCAGTGGGGGATCTCATGAAGGCGTGTCGTCTTCTAATTCCTTATATTTTCTATATGAAAAAGTATACACTCACATCAGGGCTTTCACTTGACGGTGAAACATACAATGCAGGTGACAAAGTAGCACTCACAGAAGAACAAGCAATTGAGCTTGCAGAGATCATTGATAATACTCCAACTCTTGAAGAGACTCCAGAGGATACATCAAAATCAATCAAGAAAATGAACGTTGAAGAATTGATTGGTGTGATGACTGGATATGGCATTGAGTTTGATCCAAACGGTACAAAGAAAGACTTCATTGCACTCATCGAGGCACACGAAGCATCAAATCCTGCGTAATACCCACAAGGGGAGGTGGACAAATTCCCCTTCCCTTTATTTATAGCGTACAATATGGACTTCTCACCAAATACACTCAAGCCATGGATTGATCTCATCGTTGTATACGGTGGCACTCTGGTTGTGTTCTCAGCCATGCTCTTCTTCGGTCTTCGATATGCAAATTTCTATCTTGATATTGTAATCAGTAGGCATTGACGAAAGTGAGTTGAGAAAATACGAGAAATCCATGAGGACATAGACAAAGAGGAGAATGAAAGAAGCCGTGTACAGATGCGATCTATACAAAAGTACCTCGATGAACAAGCTGAATATATATTTGCTCAGTGAGTCGATCGAGTCAATGTATGGGTCAATCATAATGGTACACGTGCAGGAAAGTTTCACTTCATTTTCTATTCTCTGATCGCAGAGCTTGTAAACACATGAGTGAAATGATTCGGGTATTCAAATATTCAGCCTGGTCGCCTTCCATACTACGTATTCGCAGACTATGAGGAGGAGATTGCACAGAGGTGATTCGTATTCAAGCAATACAGTGAGCTCAGATGAACTCCTCTCGCTATTGCAAAGGACTTCTGAACAAAGACCGTATATTGACTCCCTCTCAGCTCAATCAATGGCATGAAGGTATCATGAATCATCTTCTTCACGTCAGTACATAACAGCATGGAAGAGATACCAAACATTGACAATATAGCAAACGATGTCCGAGCACTCCTAATATAGCAACATGGCAGCAACATATAGCACTACAGCAAGCATCAGAGATGATGCATGATTCGCTTGAAATACATATATCGTAGATGCATCAATCGATATACAGCGTACAAGAGCATATGCACTCATAAATTCATACGTTGGAACTCGGTATACTGTACCATCTCTCGCAGATTCAAACTTCGTAGGATCTCCCGCATCACAACTTCTTGAGAGTATCGAGATCACTCTTGGTGGTGCGTATCTTCTCATAAAAGAATATGGTCCGGCTTGACGTGATACCGACAAAGATTGATACAGACGACTCGAGGATGTGAAGATACTTCTTTCAGAGATACGAGATGGAAAGATTTCTCTCTTTGGGAATGATGGCCATCTCCTGCCTACTGTGCAGCAAGAAGATCAATCAAGTGGAACCATCAGAGCATATACAACCGATGAACCTCCACGATTCTCTGTAGATGATAACTTCTAATACTTCCTATGGCATTTCTCGAATTCCGCGTCGATGGTGAAAAGGTCCTCTCTCGAAATCTCCGAATCATTGCAGATGATGTATGAGATATGCAGAAGGAACTTTGACAAATTGGTGAGCTTGTGAGAGTGTCAGCAAGAGAAAATATTGATCGTGGATGATCTGAGACTGGTGGGAAGTGGAAGCCGCTCTCACAGAGAACTCAGGAGATGCGTGCAAAGGGTCGGTGATACTATAGGAACGCTCCGAGTGGTGCCAGTGCATCAGGTCCAATACTCAAATGGACATGAAAGATGCAGAACGCATTCAAATCAGAACCTGAGAGCTTACAGGTGACAATCTCCAATCCAACTCTCTATTTCAAGTATCATCAGAGTAAGGAGCGAGACAGTGGACGACTCCCGAGGCGTCTCATGTTGGAGCTATCACAGACCGATAAGATGCAAGCAATGAGTATTCTTGCAAAGTGACTCAATAAAAAGCTTGCGTGATGAAATTATGGGCGTCAATTCTAATACTCTTCTATGGAAAAAGTAATACGAGGCATTGTAGAAATACTCACCAATGCTCGGACAGCAGCAATCACAGGTGATCCAATAAAGATCGTCAAAGGTATTTTCTTTTGAGATCCGATACTCATCCCGATCTCACAGCTCCCTGCAATCGTTGTTGCTCCGGTATCAGATACGATCACAGCTCGAGGGACACAGTATGATCAAGCAGATGCAACGATTCGAGTCAAGCTGGTACAGAATCTCAAAGATGATCTCGGATCAAATACTCTTGCTCCGGAAAATCTGAAGCTTGCTGAATATGCGATCCAACTCATGGAGCAGAGAGACACAAACGGAAAAATAAAAACAGTGTCAATCACTGGTGCTCTCAGGGCACAGCCAGAATTGCCGTATCAGTGATCAAAGTCAGTGGATTGGAATGGTTCGTATAGCATAGAGTATGGCTTCACAGACGTGCGGTGATACATTGCTTTTGAAACAACACTCACCATAGCAGTGAAGACTATCTCTGATCGCTTATAATTCATCATCTTCTCTCATATGAACAGAATTCTCAAGAACATGTCCGATCGCGTGCAATGCATCCACTGATTCGTGGCTTTCGAGCCATGAGAGGTGCGATCATTCACGAATGAGGACGCTGAGTACATCCTCGCGAATCCTTTTTTTGCAGAAATCACGGAAGACATCGACACGGAAGATGTAGAACGTGAGAGTGCAAAGAAAGCCAAGCAGAAAGTCTCAAAATAATATCTTTTCATCATTTCATCTATGGCATCAACTCGCCTATGATACCTCGCAGTCAAAAAAGAGACAACGAGAGGGACAGTAGTGAAGCCGACAAACTTCCTACGGTTCAAAGAATGATCCATTGAGTACGCTCAGGAGATCATTGAAAACAATCCAATCCAAAATGTGAGATGGAATGCCATCAATCCAGTACCCGGAAAGGTGACGACTGATGGTTCTTACTCATTCGATGGTGACGCTCGCGAAATCGGGTACTTTCTTATGGCCGGACTCGGTACATATAGCGTGGCTTCGGCTGGTACTGGTGCATATAAGCATACATTCAACACAGCAAACAAGCTTCCATCACTCTCTCTTGAACAGCTTCAGGGTGATTCGACTGGTACTGATAATGTAGTATCTCGAGCATTCGGAGTTCTTGTCGATAAATTTGAGCTCAATGGATCTGATGGAATTATCGGTTTCAGTGCTGATGTAAAAGCGACAGGAGTATTTCTCAAGTCAAATCTCTTGGCTACAGCAGCAATCGGAACGCCTTCGACTATTGAAGTTCAATCATCTGAAGGTCTTGTGATTGGTGATCTCATCACAGTTGCTGAAACATCTGGTGCTCTATCGACTGAGAACACTGCAATTGTTGCAGTGACTGATGGTGATACTATCACTGCCAATCTTGCAGCTGCAAAAACTCTTGCAAATGCTCCAAAAGTTGAGCTTCGTGCACAGACTCCAAGTTTCTCAGCATCTCCAAAGGTCTTCTCATTTATTCATGCGAAGTTTCAGTTCGGTGCAAATCTTACAGCGGCAGCATCTGCAACTGAGGAAAATATCGAGAACTGGACATTCACATATATGAACAATCTCGAGGAGAGATACGGATCTCTGAGAGCTACTCCATCAGTTATTGCTGAGAAGGGGGCAAATGCAACTATCAAATATTCAAAGTTCTTTGAGACTCGTACAGATCGTGATCGCTATCTTGATCAGACTCGTCGTGCATGTATTCTCACTCTTGAGCTCCCAGAAAAAGCTGGTACATCGCCAAACAATATATCACTTGTGATAAAAATGAGTGATGTACGCTTCACCGGTTACAAGATGGACACAGGTGCAGATGATGTATTTGTTGCAGAAATGGAAGCATCACTCTTCTACGATTCAACTGATGCAAAGGCTCTTGTGATTGAACTCACAAATGATCTTGCAGACTACGCAGCGTAAACAAAAAGGACTCTCTCTTCGAGAGTTTCTTTTTTTTTGCTTTTTGCTATAATAAAGCCATATATTTTCACCGCAAACATATGCAAAAGATAATCATTCAAGATACACGAAGAACGGAAACAATCTCGCTTCCATCATACGAATGATCACAGGTTGTTGTATACAAAGATCTCAATATTGGACAGCAAAGGGCTCTGCAGAATTACACTGATAATTTTGAGAGAGGTCTTGCAGCTTCTCAGATTGCCATCAAAGAATGGAACTTGTACGCTGATGAAAATACTCCTCTCCCAATCACCGTTGAGACACTCGAGAAGTTCAATGAAAAAGATCTTCTTGCTATATTCTCAGCAATCACAGGGAAAACAACTGAGGAGCTTCAATCAATGGGCTCTGGAGATGTAAAAAAAAATACAGTGAACGAATAAACCGGATAACAAAGAGGCTCATTCGAAGTAGATCATGAACTCAGTCCGCATATATTCCAGAATCTGAATATGAAGCGGTTCAATTCCTTTCTGATTTCGTGCTCATGGATCGGTTCTGATGGACTCCAAGGCAGATCGAGGAGCTCACAGAGTTCGAATATGAAGCAACTCTTTCCGTAATAGATACACTTGGTTCTATGGAAAAAAGCGAAAGGGAGAAAAAGGGAAATCGAGCAAAAAAATAATCCTTTCTCAATATGGCTGAAAATTCTTTGAATGTAATAATCAAGCTCACGGACAACGCGTCCGCGGGCTTGAAGTCGTTTGCGGACTGAGTCGACAAGACATGAGACAAAATCAATAATACAACTCAATCAGCTCAGACGTTCACGAAAGTCGTGACTGGTGTTGGTGCAGTTGTTGGATGATATGCAGTCAAAACCTTCATGGATTTTGAGAAGACGATGAGCGGTGTGAAAGCCGTTCTCGCTCCTACTACTGAGGAATTTTGAGCACTCCAATCAAAAGTGAAGCAACTCGGAGCAGATACAGTATTCTCACAGGGTGAAATTGCTCGAGCAACTGAAGAACTTGCAAAGAATGGACTCAATACAGCTCAGATTCTATGAGGTGCTCTTGATGCCACTGCAAACTTTGCGAGTGCCGCTGGTACTGATCTCACAAATGCTGGTACGATCATGAGTGATGCGATGAATATATTTCGATTATCCGCAGGAGATGCAGCAAAGGCAGTCGATCAGATGACAGGCGTGACAGTTGTATCAAAATTCGGTGCTCAAGATTATGCACTCGCTCTCGCACAAGGTGGTGCAGCTGCGAAAGTAGCGTGAGTATCTTTCGAAGATTTCAATACATCGATAGCGGCAATATCAAACTGATTTGCTTCTGGTAGTGATGCTGGTACATCTTTCAAAACATTCATGCAACGACTCGTTCCTCAAAGCGATGCGGCAGCAGCAGCAATGGAGAAATTATGATTCAATGCTTTTGACGCGTCAGGTGCTCTCAGGCCTATGTCAGAAATCGCGGGAAATTTGAAGAAATCTCTTGCATGATTGACAGATGAACAAAGAAATCAGGCACTCACAACCATATTCTGATCTGATGCACTCAGGGCAGCAGCTATGCTTGCAGAAACTGGAGCAGAATGATTCGATAAACTTGGTGAGAGCATAGGAAAAGTAAACGCAGCAGAACAAGCAGCAACTCGACTTGATAATCTCTCCGGATCGTTTGAGCGTCTCAAAGGTACGGTTGACGTGATGATGACAAATCTTGGTGCGACTATTGGTGAGAAGCTTCGTCCTGCGATTGATGGTCTAAATAATGCAATCAGTGGCATGTGAGACTGGTGGAAAAGTCTATCACCTGCTATGCAAGATGTTATTGCTACCATTGGAACCGTAGTTGCAGTGATTGCTGGTCTCGTATTTGCAATTGGTGCGGTTGGTCTCGTAATTACTCCACTTCTTGGGGCAATATCCGCAGTTTGAACAGCACTTGCATTTCTTGTATCTCCTATTGGTCTTTTGATCGCAGCACTCTCAGCACTCTGAGCAGCATACGCGACGAATTTCATGTGATTTCGTGATACGATCAATTCAGTATTCGCGGCAGCCAAGCCACTCTTTGATACATTCATATCTACAATGTCTCTCTTTGTATCGCAAGTGATTGCATATATCAATCTACTGAAAGAGCCATTCATGACGATATGGAGTGCGATTGAGCCGGTAGTATTATGATTTTTGACAGTTTTTTGAACATACTTCAAAGACACTTTTGAAAATATCATCACTATGTTGAGTGGAGTATGGCAAGTGATCTCTGGTATATTTCAAATCGGATTCAATCTGATTGCTGGAATGTCTACAATATTTCTCAATCTCATCACTGGTGATTGGTCGTGAGCATGGGAAGCACTCAAAGTGATGCTCGCATGAGTTTGGGAAGGTATAAAGCTTATATTCTCTGGATCATTTACTATCTTATGAGGTATGATGTCTCAGTATATAGCAACGGCAAAGCTCATGTTTGGTGCATTCTGGGAGGGTCTCAAAGGAATCGTGACAATATGATGGAATGGGATCAAATCCGTTGTCACTGGTATGTGGGATGGTATGAAAC
>ERZ650308.453-NODE-453-length-22208-cov-5.421613_pt1 | contig 22208 bp, 41 predicted proteins | sample MGYA00376244_ERZ650308 | MGnify/ENA primary metagenome ERZ650308 (study PRJEB26733, sample SAMN07839295) | wastewater metagenome | biome: small river; feature: stream; material: water | place: USA: North Carolina | collected 2016-04-26 ... | reverse complement strand
GATCTACACAGGCGAAGACACTCTTTCCCTACACGACGCTCTTCCGATCTTCCAAAACCAAAATTTAAACCTAAACCACAAAATCCAAATGCAAGATATTGGTGGCAGGAAAAAGATGAAAGTATCGAAGAAGGATGGAAAGACTGGGTGGCCGGCGCTGCTATAGGTGCTGCTGCACTAGGCGGACATGGCGATGCCGAGGCTGCTACCAAGAAACATACTGCTCAAAAACCTGCAATTGTTAAACCTGCAAAATTAGATCCCATGGTAGATAAAAAGGTTGCTGCTATTACTAAACAAGTAAACACTCCTGCTCCTAATATCGAAACCAACAATATAAGTAATAACCCAACGCAAGAACATATTGTGCAAAAGACAGCAATTCAGTCTGGGATTAAGGGAGTAGAGCTAGCACAATTCATGGCGCAGACTAAGCACGAATCTGCAGACTTTTCAACCATGAAAGAATTTGGTGGCAAATTAGACTTTAAGAAATACGATCCTAGATATGCTCCTAGAAAAGCAAAGATATTAGGTAATGTTAAAGCCGGTGACGGTGCGAAATATTCGGGTCGTGGGTTCATTCAGATTACAGGACGTGACAACTATCGCAAAGCAGGACAAGCACTAGGATTACCTCTAGAAGAACATCCAGAACTAGCAGCTAAACCGGAAGTTGCTGCCAAGATTGCAGTATGGTACTGGACTACTAGAGTTAAGCCCTTTATTGATAACTTTAATGATACCGAAGCTGTAACTAAAAAGATTAATCCCGGACTTCGTGGTCTAGATGACAGACATAGCAACTTTGGAAAATATAAGAACATACTTTTGGCGAAGCGATAAATAATACTATGAGATTACGTGAACTATTCGAAACAGCTACATCGGGCGGAACAAGCTCGGGCAGCATTGCCACAGTTGTAAACCCACACATTAGCCCAGGTAAAGCTCGAGGAAAGAAGAGTTATACAGGGACACCAGGACAGTCTGGTACTAAATCACCTGCACAGCCCAAAGTAAAAACCGCAAATGCACTAGACTCTAACGTCAGTTTATTTGGTGGCGGCTCTGCAATAAAAAGATAAATATATTATGGACCTTAATAAACAAGGATTTTAAAATGGACTTCAAATCACTATTAAACAAACTAGACAGCATGGACGCTCCTGCGGCTGCAATCGCTGCACCTAAGCTACCAGAAGCCGTACAACTAGACGAAAGTGCAAGTTTACGTGTTTTAGCTGGCCAAACTACATACCTAGCAGAAGCTAAGAAATCTAAACCAGACTTTGCAGATCTAGACAAAGACGGCGACAAGAAAGAGCCAATGAAAAAGGCAGCTAAAGAAGCTAAGAAGGATGTAAAAACCGACGAAGCATTTGATCCAGAAGTTGCAGACAAAGAAGACAAGAAGAAAAAGAAAGAAGTTGAAGAAAACTTCGAATTCCAATCTAAGTTTATGAAGATGGTAGAAGCTAAGAAGAAGCCATCCGCAGGTCTAACAAAGAAAGAAAAGTCCGAAACAGTTAAGAAAGCTAAGAAAGGCGAAGACATCGGCAAAGCTGGTAAGAACTTCGACAAAGTAGCTAAGGCTGCTGAGAAGGGCGGTGCTAAAGATGGTAAGGCAGTTGCAGCAGCAGCTATGTGGAAGAACAAGGCTAAGGCTAAGAAGACTGTTAAAGAAAGCGTAGAGCAAAAACTATCTTTCAGACAAATGGTACAACTAGTACAAGAAAGTGGCGGCCAACAACAAATTGACGCTAAAGACAAGGAATTGTTTGCTTGGGCTCAACGTGTTGCAGCTAGCAAGTTCAACGAATCTGTTAAGTCAGAACTATATGCTGGTATGGTATACGAGCGTATGGGTGGTGTATTTGAAATGTACGATGTACTAGCAGAAGACACTAAGTAATTTAACCGATTACATTCAAAAGCCGGCAACTTAGTTGACCGGCTTTTTTATTCCCTGTATAATAAATGCTTATAGGAGAATATTATGTCTAGAATGTACGGACCCGAAGAAAAAGCTAAACTAGAGCGTCTTATTAACGAAGGCGGCAATGTACTACGCGAAGTAGAAGACTTGCAAGAAGGATTGAAAGAAACTGTCAAAGCAGTTGCAGAAGAACTGCAAATCAAACCCTCCATTATCAACAAAGCAATTAGAATTGCACACAAAGATAACTGGAAGTCACACGAAGAAGAGTGGGACGAGATCGAAATGATTCTCGGTGTTACAAAACGCTTACCAGAATGATAGACTTATTATTTGGTCCAACAATACAATGGATTAAAGATGATTGGAAAAGCCATCCTCTACGTTTTTGCGTTGAGTTGCTCGCTTGGGCTGTTAGTATTGGGTGTTCGCTCACCATGGCAATCACAGTCCCCAATCCTCCTTTACTTGTACTATATCCTATCTGGATTAGTGGCTGCGCTATGTATGCTTGGGCTGCTTACACTCGTAAGAGCTTTGGGATGCTTGCTAACTATATCTTGTTAACAACCATAGATACTGTTGGCCTATTTAGAATGCTATAAATACTGCGTAATGGTAGGCGAGGCCATAATCCGCAAGCTAGGTGTTTGTCAGCCGAAAATGACATAAGGAGAATGATGAGTTACGTAGACGCTTTCTATGACAGAGAGCAGGATTTAATTCGCGTCGTTGAAAGAGACGACAAAGGTGCAAAGCACTTTAAAGAATACCCTGCACGTCATATCTTTTATTACCACGATCCAAAGGGTAAATTTCAATCAATCAAGGGTGAACCCCTCAGCAGAGTTAGTTCGAAAAATGTCAAAGAACATCGAAAAGAACTAGCAATTTACAACAACAAAAAACTATACGAAAGTGATATTAATCCAATCTACCGATGCTTGGAAGATCATTACTTAAATGTAGACGCACCAAAACTCAATGTAGCCTTTTGGGATATTGAAGTAGACTTTGATCCAGAACGAGGCTATGCTTCGCCAGACGATCCGTTTATGCCAATTACAGCAATCGCTGTGTATTTGCAATGGATGGAAACAATGGTGTGTTTAGCTATGCCTCCTAAGACATTGTCTATGGAAGAAGCACAGAAGCTAATTGCAGATATCCCTAACACAATGCTGTTCGATAACGAAGCAGATATGTTAGATACATTCTTAGATCTTATTCAAGATGCAGACATCTTAAGCGGATGGAACAGTGAGGGTTTTGATATGCCCTATACCGTTAACCGTATTACTAAAGTTCTAAGCAAAGAAGACACACGCAGAATGTGTCTATGGAATCAATTCCCTAAGAAAAGAGAGTACGAAAAATATGGAAAGGCCGCTGTTACTTATGATCTTGTTGGTCGTGTTCATCTGGACAGTCTCGAGTTGTACCGCAAATATACCTACGAAGAACGACACACATACCGATTGGATGCGATTGGAGAGATGGAGGTAGGCGAAACTAAGACACAGTACGAAGGTACGTTGGATCAGCTTTACAACAACGACTTCCGTAAGTTTATCGAATACAACAGACAAGATACATTCCTGTTAGATAAACTAGACAAGAAGTTAAAGTTTATTGACCTTGCAAACACTCTAGCACACGAATGTACCGTTCTATTGCAAACAACTATGGGTGCGGTAGCTGTAACTGAACAAGCTATTATTAACGAAGCACACAAGCGTGGATTTATTGTTCCTAACCGTGTGCAACGTGATCCTAACGAAAGCAATCAAGCCGCAGGTGCGTATGTTGCATATCCTAAGAAAGGCATTCACGAGTGGATTGGCTCTTTAGATATTAACTCACTGTACCCGTCTGCGATTCGTGCCTTAAACATGGGTCCGGAAACTATTGTTGGACAGTTACGCCAAGACGGTACTAAGGCAGCTATCGAAGATTCTATTGCCAAGGGCAAGAGCTTTGCGGCTTCTTGGGAAGGCAAGTTTGGTAGCGACGAATACGAAAGCGTAATGGCTCGTGAAGTTGGGCGTGAAATTACAATCGACTGGGAAGACGGTGGCAGTGATACGCTAAGTGGTGCTCAAGTATACGACTTAGTATTTGACAGCAATCAGCCTTGGATGATTAGTGCTAACGGTACAATCTTTACCTACGAGAAAGAAGGTATTATTCCTGGTTTGTTAAAGCGTTGGTATGCTGAACGTAAAGAGATGCAGGCTAAACTAAAGGCAGCTATTACAGCAGGTAATAAGATTGAAGAAGAATACTGGGATAAGCGTCAGTTAGTTAAAAAGATTAACTTGAACAGCTTGTACGGTGCTATTCTTAACCCAGGATGTAGATTCTTTGACAACCGCATTGGTCAGTCAACTACGTTAACTGGAAGACAGATTGTTAAACACATGGCAGGCAAAGTAAACGAGATCATTACAGGTGAATATGACTACCGCGGTAAGTCAATTATCTATGGTGATACTGACTCGTGTTACTTTAGTGCATTTAGTACATTGAAGAAAGAAATTGACAAGGGAGCAATTCCTTGGACTAGAGAAAGCGTTATTGAACTTTATGATACTATAGGAGAATCTGTTAATGAAACCTTCCCAAAATTTATGCAGGATGCTTTTCACTGCCCAAAGAGCAGAGGAGAAGTTATTAAAGCAGGAAGAGAAATTGTCGCATCAAAAGGTTTGTTCATTACTAAGAAAAGATACGCAGTCTTGTACTACGATAAAGAAGGTAAACGAGCAGACGTCGATGGTAAGCCAGGAAAGATCAAAGCCATGGGGCTTGACCTCAAGCGTTCAGACACCCCAGTTGTTATCCAGGACTTTTTAAGCGAAGTGTTAACACAAGTTCTAAACGGTGCAGAGAAAGAAGGTGTACTTGAATACATTACTAATTTCCGTACAGAGTTCAAAACTCGTCCAGGTTGGGAAAAAGGTTCGCCTAAACGTGCTAACAATATTTCACAATATCGCGATAAAGAAAAGAAAGCAGGTAAAGCTAATATGCCCGGACACGTTCGTGCATCGCTAAACTGGAACACTTTAAAGCGTATGATGGATGACAAGTATAGTATGAGTATTGTTGATGGTGCAAAGGTTATTGTTTGTAAATTAAAAGACAATCCTATGGCATACACATCAGTAGCATACCCGGTAGACGAACTTCGTTTGCCACAATGGTTTAAGGATTTACCTTTCGACGATGCACTGATGGAAACAACAGTTATCGATGAAAAGTTAGAGAACTTAATTGGCGTGTTGGAATGGGATATTAGTAGTACTAGAACCGACAACACATTTAACAAATTATTCGACTTTGAGTAAATTGCTGTTGCATTTTGCCCACGATCTAAATATAATATTAATATACATGGAGAAATTCTAAATGAAAGACATTTTACAAGACATTGTAAGTCACACACAAAACCTAGGCTTCCTTACTACAGTTAAAGTAACAGGCACAGATAGCAAAACACAAATCAATTCTATGGCAGACGACCGTTCTGTTATTATGGAAGCAGAAACAGCTAGTCCGTATCCAGACATGGTTGGTACATTCGGCATGCCACAATTGAATAAGTTGAAGTACTTGCTAGACGGCAATGAGTACAAAGACGATGCAAAGATCACAGTTGTATCAGCAGAGCGTAACGGTGAAACAATTCCAGTCGGAATTCACTTTGAAAACAAAGACAGTGACTTCAAGAACGACTATCGCTTCATGAACCAAGAAATCATTAACGAAAAAATGAAGACTGTTAAGTTCCGCGGAGTTAAGTGGGATGTAGAAATTGAACCTAGCGTATCTGCTGTTCAGAAGTTTAACTTCCAAGCAGGTGCTAACAACGAACACCCAACATTCTTGGCAAAAACAGACAACGGCAATCTAAAGTTTATCTTTGGTGATGCTAGCACACACGGCGGTGAGTTTGTATTTGCACAAAACGTTGCAGGCAAACTAGATCGCGGTTGGACTTGGCCAGTACTTCCAATCTTGAGCATTCTTAAGATTGCAGACGTTAACAACACTAAGATGAGCCTAAGTAATGAAGGCGCTATTCAAATTACTTTAGATAGCGGTCTTGCTACTTACAAATACATTATTCCAGCACAGGCGGCATAATGATTAATTCTGTAACAAGTTCTAGTCCGCACTTGTATGCAGTTGGGGGAGGGAGTGCTATGCCATACGTGTCATACAATCCTTCTAACCCTATGCAGGGTATGTTACGGATTAACGGTACAGAAATGGAAGTGTTTGACGGCAGTTCCTGGATAAAGATTTATGCAGGTGGCGCAAGCATAGGCCTAAATAATTCTGCTAACGAAGCTGTAGACTGGGCTATTAAAAAGATGTCCGAAGAAAAGGAATGGCTCAAATTAGCGGAAAACAATAAAGCTGTAAAGATAGCGTTGGAAAATCTAGAAAAAGCTAGAGAACAATTAAACATTACAGCAAATTTAGCGAGAGAATATGAAACGACAAGTTAACCTAACACCCTTACAGAAAGACTATGCAGTGTATTTGCCTGCTATTAGTTCTTTCTACGAAAATTATATTTCGAAACAACGACTAGAAGAATTTGTACCTAAAGATCGTATCCCTAAAGGATTCGACCGTGGTATCGAAGGCATGAACTTCTTGAATCCCGAAGAAGGATACTTTACATACAAGTACGGTCTGTATTCCGCAGGTCATGCACAGTTAGATGTTAATAAAGCCCAAACACAAGAATCAATGATTCAGCAACGAGATCGAGATAACACTATTATTGTCGGCGACTCGGGCGGTTACCAAATTGGTAAAGGTGTTTTAAAGTTTGACTGGCTTAACTTCGAAGGTCCCGATGCTACTGCTACACGTCAAAAGATCTTAGAGTGGCTAGAAACAACAGCTGATTGGTCTATGATGCTCGACGTTCCTACATGGGCTTGCGATCATATTCATAGTCCAAAGACTGGTTTGAAGACATTTGAAGATTGTTTAGAAAAGACTCGTTACAATAACAAGTATTTCCTTGATAATCGAATGGGTGCAACTAAATGGCTCAACGTTCTGCAAGGTAGCGACTGGGATACTGCCGAGAAGTGGTATGAAGGCGTTAAGGAGTTTAGCGATCCTAAGAAGAAGTGGGGCAAAGACGGAAAGAACAGTTCTGCCGAAGGTTGGGCGTTCGGGGGTGCGAACATGTGTAAGATGCCAATTACCTTAAGACGCCTAATGGTAATGCGTGACGAAGGTATGCTAACTGGCAAGGATTGGATTCACTTCTTGGGTACTGCTCAATTGGATTGGTCTTGCTATCTAACACAAATCCAACGTCAAATTCGCAAGCACATTAACCCTGAATTAACAATTAGCTTTGACTGTGCTTCACCGTTTATTGCTACTGCGCACGGACTTGTTTATACTAATGCTCAACACACTAACAAGCGTTGGTCAGTTATTATGGATAAGGCTCCTGATAATAAAGCATTGTCTGGAAGTGATATTCCGTTTCCATTCGAAGGCGAATTTTCTAGCAGACTAGTAATGGAAGATATCGCATATTACGATATCGGCGATCGCAAGTCTGATGCAGAGTTAGGTCTAGATGCAAATGGTAAACAGGTTGCGTTTGATCATCTAAATCCAGATCATTATAACAAAGTTCCAAAACTTAACAAGCTAGGAAAGATTCCTAACAAGACATCTTGGGATAGTTTTGCTTACGCATTAATGATGGGTCACAATGTTGAATGTCATATTAAGGCAGTACAACGTGCTCAACAATTGATGGATATCGAATGTGCCAGATTTAAACCAGACTGGAGAATGTGGGGCATCGAGGGCAAGAAAGAAAAGGAATATAGCGACTGGGTTCCTAATAAAATCTTATACTTCAGTAATTTTATTGAAGAATTGTTTAACACAAAGTCTAAACAAGAAGCATTCGATATGATCGAGAACGGTATAAGATTTTTATCAAGCCTTGAAGGTGCTCGACTACAAGGTGGTCCAGTAGTGTATGCTAATAAAGAATTGTTTGACTGGGAAGATCCGCTACCTAAGAAATCAAAGGACGGCGATTATCTGTTCGATCAACAAGACGATAACAAGACTAGACTTCTTGAAGAAAGTATTCATAAGGATGACGAAGAAGATGTATGAAAATCGAATTAAACATTTAGAAGAGGCCCATCGGGCCTTGGATAAACAAATCGAAACTCTAGAAAGAAACGGATTGTTTGAAGATCTCAAATTAGAAGATTTGAAGAAACAGCGGTTGCTTTTAAAGGATGATATTGTTATACTAAAACGTAAACAACAAATCCACGAAGAGCAAAATGACTGACGACTACGAAAAATTTGTAGAAGAACTGCACAGAAAATATCCGGTGATGTTTTCTGGGCAGTACGGCGGTGTATGCGTAAGCAAAGGATGGTGGCCTATTATTGATGCGCTATGCTCACAGATTAGGTCGCATCTAGATCATCGAAAAGCAGTAGCAAAAAATAATCCAGAGCAGAAGCCAGTTCCGGAAGTTGTTATTGATCAAATTAAAGAAAAGTTTGGTGGTCTTCGATTTTACTACACAGGCGGCGACGATACTATTTACGGAATGGTACGTATGGCCGAATCATGGGCAGGTCGCAGTTGTGAAGAGTGCGGTGCAGTAGGTAAACATACTACAGACGGTTGGCATAAAACTTTATGCGACTTCCACATTATAGAACGTGAAGCACTTCGTGCAGAACAAATGAGACGGGATGGATTTGAAGAATGAAACGTGATTACTCAACTGGTGTTAGCGAGCAGGTAAATTTCTTTGAAGGCATAGAAGTAGAACATACTCCTGCTTTTGGTATGCACACATTGTTCGTAACTGGGGTGCAACCAACTAGTGAAATTACACCTAGATTACGTAAGCCGGGTCAGCATATTTTCTTTGGTGCTAATCATAGTTTCAATCCCAAGGATCGCCTCGAGTGGCAACGTTGGGAAACTATGATCCAGCACTATCTAGATATGGGCTACTTGTGTAGTCTAGACATTCCGTTAAGTGCTGTTGAAGAATTTAACGACGGTCCTTTAAACGAATACGACAATTTTATTCCACAAATTCGTGTACCTATTCCGTACATTAAATTGTGGAACTACAACACAATGCTTAAGATCGACGACAAAGATTTTAAAGCAACAAACCCAGGTGTGTGGTCTCATAGTCTACACGACTTAAAAGATCGTGCAAAGTTCACTCCCTGGACTGCATACAAGGATGACAAAATCTTATGAGCACATCAGCAGCTTATGCCCCACAAAATTTCTCTTTAAAAAAGAAAAGTCCCCGAGCATTTTTAGGACCAAAAACAGCAATGAAACCTACAATGAAACAAAGATTCTTTAATTGGCTATCGAGCAATGATTCACATTATATCCCTGTCCCTGATCGAGCAATTGAGGCAGATTCACTTGCAAGTAACGGACTTAGATTCAACTTGTACAAAGCACACGGCGGTTATGTAATCGAAACCCGAGGATACGACGACCGTAATGATCGCAGTATCAATAAAATGTATGTGATTACAGAGGATCAAGACCTCGGTGAGTCACTAGGTAAAATTATCACAACGGAGTCAATGAGATGATGCACGAAAGTTTAAAAGTTAACGAATTTGTCGTTAAAGAAGATAAGGCATTTAGAATGAAAGTTCGTTCTTGGGAAGTTACTAGTCCTAAAGGTCTACATAATTTAGACTTTGTTCAAGAATGCCTAAATAAAGACGGTGAAGTTGACTTCACTAGTACATATAATTTTCACCTAACCAAAGAAGAGATCGGTGAATTATGTAAAGGACTATTATCAGTATGAATATTAAACAAGACGTTAGACCCAACAAAATGATTTGGGTTACATTTCAGAAAGAAGGTATGCACAAATACCCCGCAGCCTTAACTGACCCTGCACTAGCTACCGGCGATGAATATGATGTTTCATTCCTAGGCTATCCACATAGACATATCTTCCATTTTAAAGTATGGATTGGTGTTACGCATAACGACCGTGATATTGAGTTTATTCAGTTCAAGAGATGGTTGCAAAATCTGTACGCAAGTGCTACACTTAGTTTAGATTACATGAGTTGCGAAATGATGTCAGACGAATTGTATGGCATGATTTCAACACAGTATCCAGGCCGTGAGGTTTGGATTGAGGTCTCCGAAGACGGAGAAAATGGTTCTTTTATCAAATATTAATAGTAAGGAAATAAAAATGGCTCGCAATTACAAAGACTACTCATACTTCGACAATCGTCCTGATGTAGTTAAATTGTTCGATGATCTCGAGGCGTACCACGATTGGTGCCGCTTCGAACTTCGTGAGTTCAACCCCGCAGAATTGTATCATAAGGAAGCACCTAACTACGGTGCATACTTAGCAAGCAAGCGACCACGCCGTCCCTATCAGGGCAACAAGCCTCGATTCGAGAAGCGTGAATATCATCAGCGGAGTTATTAATATGAGTAGGGTTTTCCTAGTCGACTTAGAAGCGGTAGAAACCCGCTACACGGGCGAGTGGAAAACCCACTTTCCCGCATTACTCAAAAAGGCAGGTCACAATGTTCAAGTTATCTCTGGTCCTACGGACATTCCTAGTGCCACTACTCCTGGCGCCTTTCTTAATTTTGGGGGGACTAATATCTATAAGTCTAGCCAAGTTGAGCAGATGGGCCGTTTATTTTGCAACGGAGCCGTTCATCCCGGCGATCACTTTATTTTTACTGATGCTTGGCACCCTGGCATCATCAACTTAAAGTACATGAGTGAACTATTGGGCATTCCAGTAGTTACACACGGACTATGGCATGCTGGCAGTTATGACCCACAAGACTTCTTAGGACGTTTAATCGGAGATGCTCCGTGGGTAAGACATGCTGAGAAAAGTTTTTACGAAGCGTTTGATCACAATCACTTTGCTACAGACTTTCATATCAACTTGTTCTTAGAAAACCTGCTAGATGTAGATAAGCGTACAGGTCGTATTCGTTATATGCCTAGCGAAAAGATTGTGCGTACAGGCTGGCCTATGGAATATATGCCAGATACCTTGTCTATGTACAAAGGCATGGAGAAGAAGAATTTAATTCTTTTCCCTCATAGAATTGCTCCCGAAAAACAAGTTGATATTTTTCGCGATTTAAAAGAACAACTCCCACAATATGAATTTGTTGTTTGCCAAGATCAACAGCTAACCAAGAATGAATACCACAACTTGTTAGGTGAAGCTAAATTAGTATTCAGTGCTAACTTACAAGAAACACTAGGTATTAGTTGGTACGAAGGTGCAATAGTTAATGCTATCCCAATGATTCCAGATCGTTTAAGCTACAGCGAAATGGCTTTTGACGATTTCAAATATCCTAGCGTTTGGACCGAATCCTTTGATTCATATAAACAGCATAGACATCTTGTGATAGAAAAAATTATAGACCATATGGAACATTACAATTCCAAGATGGTTAGATTAGATGAACAGACACAGAGACTAACAGAACATTTTTTCAGTTGTAACGAACTGTTAAAGATGTTAAAATAACTATAATGTCATCCACGACATTAACTCGGAGAAATTATAATTGACAGATACTAGTAAAAACTTATCGCAAGTTATTCGCGATAAAATGAAAGCAGATAATAAAAGATTCTGGGCAGGCGATAACATTAGCGAATATATCGAAAATGATTTAGTCAAAGACCAGCTAATCAAAGAAGCTACAGAAGCATTTGAGCAAGTATTAGATAAACTTCTAATCGATCGCGAAAATGATCCTAACTCGCACGGTACGGCGAAACGTCTGGCTAAAATGTACTTTAACGAAATTATGGCAGGTAGATATGAACAAGCTCCGGATGCAACAGCTTTCCCAAATGATAGCCAAGATAGATACGAAGGTATGCTTGTGGTACGTAGTGAGCTTCGTAGTATGTGTTCACATCATCACCAGCCTGTTAGTGGCGTTGCTTATATTGGGATTATTGCCGCTCAAAAGCTCATTGGTCTTAGCAAGTATACTCGTATTGCTCAGTGGTGCGCTCGCCGTGGTACACTTCAAGAAGAACTATGTAATGACATTGCTAGAGAAATTGAGAAAGCGACTGGTGCAAAGGACCTAGGCGTTTACATAGAAGCACAGCACGGGTGTTGCCTCAATAGAGGCATTATGGCTCACTCATCATTGACTCAAACAACAGTACTCAAAGGTGCATTTAAAGACGACGCCGGTACTAAGAAGGAGTTCTTTGATAATATTCTTCTTCAGTCAAGAAACGGAAACTAAATCGCTTCTTGAAAAGATACGGTGTAGTGTTAAAATGTCTTGATGCGGCTCCTATAGTAGGAAAGGTTATTCCCTCAACTACTATAGGACGAACATTAGGATTGTTGTTATTTAGGCTCATACGATGTCGTTGTTCAGGTCGTTTCATAGGATTGTTATCAATCATACGCTGGCGGACTTGTTCAACGATTTCCGGAGTAGAGAATATATTGTCTTTACCTCGTTTATAAGAACCTTTAGACTTTCTTGTATTAGACATTTTAACATAGGATTCTGGAGTACAATATATTTGAGGAGTAGGTAAATGAGATGTGTCGTAGTGTTTGTTAAAAAGTTTATAGGCATACATCATTTTATGTTTGTTTGCTCCGGAAGTCATTCCTATCAATAAACGATGACAAACTCTATGTTCTTTGTAAGTAAGTACAGCAAGGTTATCGGCAGAATCAGTTCCGCCAAAACAGCGTGGAATAATATGATGTGTTTGAAATCCGTCATTTCGTTCTTTGATGTGATTACGCTCAAGAGAACGGTTGATTATTCTGTAATAAATTTTGGTGTATTTGTTATCTAAAAACATTGACTTATCCTATATACCGTGTTAAACTTAAATATATTTATCAAAATGGATGCTGTGACAAATGAATAAGCCTCTACCCCGGACTACTATCCGCCAGATGCCCCCGCCGCATCCTAAAAACAAGTTCAAGTATTGTTTTGAAATGTCGCATTACGGTGGCGAACAACGAGCAGAGTTAGAAGCGTGGTGCTTGGCAGATCCAGCAAATCGCCGCTGGGGTAATATGGGTTATGTTGAATGTAATCTGGATAGTGATGCTATTGAGTTTATTACCACTTGGGGTATCAACTGGCGGCACAAAACAAAAAGCGTTAGCAGAGAACTCAAGTCAGAGTTGGGTTATAGCAGAATAGGATTAGGGAATGTATGAACAAACGAATCAAACAGTTAGCAACAGAAGTTGGTATCAGTGTTGAATACTTAAACAATACCAAACAGTGGCCATTGATAGAGGCATTAGCCGAAAGAATTGTAGAAGAATGTATCGGATGTTGTGAACAAGTTATTAGCGACCCTGTTCCCGAATCAGTTGATACTTTTGAACAAGGTGGAATTCATTGTATAGATGAGATTAAACAACATTTCGGAGTTAAAGAATGACACCAGAAAATATGCGAGCCAGATGTGAAGCATTGATTACTGCAATGGTAGGAAAAGACGCGGCAATACAGTGGTGGAATTCACCAAACAAGGCATTTTGTGGAGACACACCTGAACAGATTTATAGTGTGGCGCCGTCAACTGTGTACGCCTACTTAATAAAATCCTCAGAGGGAGAATGGTAATGAACGAACGACTACAAGAATTTGCTAGAGAGGCTGGCTTCTATGCTAATCCAGATGTTGAAAAATTCGAAAAGTTCGCCGAGTTGATTGTTCGGGAATGTATTGACATTGCTTACAAATACGATGAACCCAAGTTGTCAGGTCCTGGTATGATTATTGGTAATAGGATTGAAGAACATTTCGGAGTTGAAGAATGATAACATTCTATCCAAGAGATATTGGATTATGGCGGCGAAATTTATCGCCTATTCAGTTTTCGGATCGTGATGACTTACTTAGATATTGTAAAGAAAATGGAGTTAGGTTAGATGATACCGATAATCCATTTTCTATATTTGGCCCAGAAGATCACCCCGAATTTGGACCAAGAACATTCACTGTGAAACAATGGACAGTATTGGGTTGGATAAAGGATGAAGAATGAGTGAAAAAATCAACGAACTAATCAAAAGTGTAAAAGACTTGAAGTATGACTCCAGCACAGGCACATTTGAAACAGACCGCAGAGCCTTGTTTGAGTTCGCCGAGTTGATTGTTAGGGAATGTGTTGAAGTTTGTAAGAGCCGAGTAGGTAATAGAGATTACAATACTGGTAGATTACATTGTGTTAGTGATATCCGAGAACGCTTTGGACTTGATGGTATGAGCACGGAAGATAAAAAGGTTCTAATCAAAGAACTACTAGGAGTGAAAGAATGACTCAAACTACAGTGCTTAAAGGTTCTTTCCAGACTGACCCAGGTACAAAGAAAGAGTTCTTTGACAATATCAAATTGCAACAAGAGTTTGCACCACGATGAAATACATTACCAACAAGTACGATAGCGTAAGAGTTCCTTATACCGAAGACATGTTGGTATGGTTACAAAAAGTATATCCCAAATCCAAGTATAGGGTAGTAACAGTATGAAGTGGGTTTTAAACTGGCTCGATAAATTAGGTCGCAAGCGTATAGTAATGGATCGTGTTAATAACGAGCCGTATCTAGAACGCTATTACCTGTTTCTTAAAGACCGAAAGAATTTCCCTTTTAATATATTCTTACATAAATTTTTAAAAGGTGATCCAGACGATGTTCACGATCATCCCTGGCCATACGCAACATTAATTTTAAAAGGTGGATACTATGAATGGATTCCTCAATTTAACAACAAGGGCGAGAAGATCGCTGAAATTGCTGTATGGCGAGGACCCGGCAGTTTTCGTGTATGCGGCGCTAATTCTTATCATCGCATTGAGCTTGACCCTGAAGTAACTTGCTGGACATTGTTTATGCCTGGCCCGCAAAAACAAGACTGGGGATTCTTAGTTAAAAATAATTGGGTTCGTCACGACGAATACCTAAAGGAAAAATATGAACAAGCTCATAATAAGTAATACAGAATTTAAGGGCATGTTGATCAGTATTGCTAGACAAATGGCAAAGGATCATTGGCGACCTGATTACATTGTAGGACTTACAAGAGGCGGTCTACAACCTGCTGTAATGTTGAGCCACTACTTAGATGTACCTATGCACACATTAAACGTTAGTTTGCGTGATAGTAAGACAGGTCCTGAAAGTAATCTCTGGATGGCCGAAGATGCATTTGGTTGCTACGATACTCCAAAGAACATCTTAATTGTTGACGACATTAATGACAGTGGCGCTACATTAAACTGGATCATGGAAGACTGGCAAAGTGGTTGTTTTCCAAGTGGGCAGCGATGGGCTGAACTATGGGGATCTAATGTCCGCTTTGCTGTATTAGTAGACAACTTAGCTAGTCAGTGTGTTCGAGAAGTCGACTATTGCGGACTAGAGATTAACAAAGCAGAAGAAGACGTATGGGTAGAGTTTCCATACGAAGAGTGGTGGACTAAGTGAAATATATTATAGGGTTTGTACTTGGTGTTGCATCGATAATAGCACTAGCATTCATATTACCCGATACAGAACAACGTGTGTACGACTGCGGAACGGCAGAATGGCATCCTGATATTCCGTTATCGGTAAAAGAAGAATGCCGAAAAAGAAGGTACGAGCATTGGAAACAACAACAAAAGAGTGTATAATAAAGTATGAGTAAAATTAAAATCGCAGAGCTGTTTTACAGCATTCAAGGTGAAGGACGCTATATGGGTGTGCCTTCTGTTTTCTTGCGCACATTTGGATGTAACTTTAAGTGTGCAGGGTTCGGTATGCCGAAAGGCGAACTGAGCAACGAAGTAGATGCAATTGCCGAAGTTGCGCACATGTATAACAAGTATGAAGAACTTCCACTTGTTAGCACAGGTTGCGATAGCTATGCAAGTTGGGATCCACGATTCAAAGAACTAAGTCCGTTACTAACAAGTGATGCGATTGTAGAACGAATTATGGAAATCTTACCGTACAATGGCTGGACTGACGAGCATCTAGTTATTACTGGTGGTGAACCGCTTCTAGGCTGGCAACGTGCTTATGAAGATCTTTTAATCCACCCAAGCATGGCATCTCTAAAAGAGATTACATTCGAAACTAATGGCACTCAAAGATTGAGCAACGACTTGCACAACTTCTTACAACATTGGGCAAATCAAGATCCTCAACGCCAAGTTACATTTAGTGTTAGTGCTAAACTAAGCTGTTCAGGCGAAAGTCGCGAAGATGCAATTAAGCCCGAGATTGTTTGCGAATATGAAGACGTTGGATACACATATCTAAAACTAGTTATTGCTACTGAAGAAGATGCCGAAGAAGCATTAGAAACTGTAGACATTTATCGCGAAAATGGTTTTAAAGGTCCTGTATATCTAATGCCAGTCGGCGGTGTTGAAAGTGTTTATAGTATGAATGCAAGACGAGTAGCCGAATTTGCTATGAAGCACGGATTTAGATACAGTGATAGATTGCAGGTCCCACTATTTAAAAATGAGTGGGGTACCTAATATGCTTACAAATTTCTTTAAAAAGATCACGGGCATTACTGCTCGTGAAGAAGCTAAAAAGCAATTAGACGCAGAGATCGCCGCTACAGCAACACTAGCAAAACAAAAACTAGACGAGCTAGTAGAGATTGAAGCTAATGCTCAACGTGCTAGAGAAGAAGCCGATTTAGCCAAGCTAAATCCAAAGGATCGTGCAACTCGCAAAAAAGAACCTTGGGTCGGAGTTCTAGACACACACGTTAACAAAGACAACGTTCGCAACGGATTCTTTGAACTTGACTGGAATGAATACTTTGTGTTACAATTAAAGCAAGATGGTTACGGCGCCGAGGGCGATAAAGATGAAGAAATTGTCGATCGTTGGTTCAGAGAATTATGTGCCAATGTAGTAGTAGACGGTGACTTCGGTGGTCCAGTTGACGCCGGTAGTTTACAAGCAAAATTAAAACAATAATGACATACATTCTAGTAGATACAGCAAATACATTCTTTAGAGCAAGACACGTTATCAGTGGCGATGCCGATATTAAACTCGGCATGGCTTTTCATATCACGTTAAACAGCATCAAAAAGGCTTGGCAAGATTTCAACGGTAGTCACGTTGTATTCTTTTTAGAAGGTCGTAGCTGGCGTAAAGATTTCTATACTCCTTACAAAGCCCAACGAGCTAGTGCTCGTGCTGCACATACAGAAGCAGAAGCAGAAGAAGAAAAAATCTTTTGGGAAGCATTTGATACATTTAAAGATTTCGTTATAGAAAAAACTAACTGTACAGTTCTTCAACACAAGCAGTTAGAAGCAGACGATTTAATTGCAGGATGGATTCAAAGTCATCCAAATGACGATCACGTTATTATCTCAACAGATACTGACTTCTTACAACTCATTGCTCCTAATGTAAAGCAATACAATGGTGTTAGCGAAACTACAATTACACACGAAGGTTTCTTTGATGTAAAAGGCAAATATGTAATCGACAAGAAAACACAATTGCCTAAGGCCAAACCTGATCCAGAGTGGTTGCTGTTTGAGAAGTGTATGCGCGGTGATACTAGCGACAACGTTTTTAGTGCATATCCTGGTGTGCGTACTAAAGGTACAAGCAAAAAGGTCGGGTTGACTGAAGCATTTGCGGATCGTAAAGACAAGGGGTTCAATTGGAACAATCTCATGCTTCAGCGTTGGACTGATCACAATGGAATCGAACACCGTGTTATGGATGACTACGAACGTAACCGTAGACTAATTGACCTATCTCATCAACCTGACGATATCAAAATGAGAATGGCTGAAACTATTGCTGAAGCTATTGCAGCTGATAAGAATGTAAGTCAAGTCGGTCTACGACTAATGAAATTTTGCGGGCTATACGATCTTAAGAAAATTTCAGATCAAGCAGCAGCATATGCAGAACCACTTAATGCGAGGTACACAAAATGAACTCAGTTGACATGATGCAGAATCTAATCAATAGAGCAAAAAATCTACAAAAGTTTACTATTACTACATCAGTACCTGAAGACTTTAGATTTAACGGACTTGTTCCATTTGACATGCAAATAACAAACGGCGAAATTGCCGCAGAAGTATACGGACTAGATTTTAACGAAGCTGTATCTACATTTGATAAATGGATGGAATCTTGCAAATGACCGAACTACACGCAAAGCCAATTATTGAGAACAAATTCTGGATTGTTGAAGAGAACGGCGAAAAAGTTGCTACTTTAAGAAAAGGCGATGATGATCGTTTTGTTATGAGTAACGAAGACGGCATTAAGGTATACGACAATAAAGAAAGTCTAACAAAGCAATTTGGTAAAAACTTCTTTATTGCGAAGATTGTTAAAGAAGCAGAAAATGCAGAACCAAACGAAGTACATGGATACACTACCTCCACGGCTCCACACAATGCAATGTTCGACATTAAACGAAAGCTACCACTCTTCACTAAAAGCAGCGATAGCAAAAGCCTTTATTGTGCCGGCTACTATGTTATCCGATTCGACAAAGGTTGGGTCAAAAGCCATTGTCCTAAACTCATTACCTTGCAGCGTTATGCTTACCAAGGACCTTTCAAAACAGAAATTGAAATGAAACAGGTACTATCTAATGTCAGCAAATAATTTACCAACAAACTTACCTAGTGTTGAAAAACTAATTCAACGTCTTGCAGCGGCTGAAAAATCTCAACAAAAAGACATACGCATTAGTATTCAAGAAGCTAGAGAACTAACAAATGAGTTAGCCATTATGACCAGCAAGTTAGGAAAGACTGTACAAGACATTCACAAGATGCTTGCTGACATTAGAGAATCAACTACTAATATCGATGTTAAATTCGATGGTGGTACATTCTAATAAGGATAAATATATACGTGGTTAATCAGGAACACGTATATAATGTCAAGACCAAAGCCAAGAATATTACTAGAACACGCAAATAAAGATACTTATAAAATTGAGCAGATACTCGATAGCGAAGCCATTTGGGCAGTATTTTATAAGGGTCAGCCGTTCAATTTAAAAAGCGGTAGCTTAGTTGCTAGTTATCCAGGTCCAAAATACAAAAAAGTAAGTTTCAGTAATCCAGGACACGCACATAACTTAGCCAAGAAATTAAACAAAATGTTTAAGACTACAGACTTCGCAGTATATAAACTCACGCAAGGTGAGAGGATAGAATAAATGGAACAGAAGGATACCTACACGACGGTATTCTTACAAGCGGCTGGTTTACCGACAGATTCTGCTACTGTAAAGAAATATAAAGCAGTATGGTGGTGGAATCTTCGAGATAAAGAAACTGGCGGATTACGGTTAACTGAACACGCCTTGCAATTTATCGAAGAACATGCTAAAATAAAAACCTACAAAATAGACTTTCCTAAAGAGTTTGCATTTACTCCGCAGGTGCTAGTTTGGTTAGACAACTTCATTGAATCACCTTATTTCATAACAAAAAAGAACATAACTGTGCTTAGAGAAAAAGCAGCATTTGAACTGTATCTCTTTTCTGGGGATATAAGAAAAATGGGTCACAGCAAGGCCCTTGCTAAAAGATTAAGCCAGGATTCTCATTCATAATAACAACACTTTATAAATATTTTACGATGTTTAATATCAATCCAATCGATGTTTTAAAGCAACGGGAAGTTAAAACACTTCCTCCGCATTTTGTCAAAGTACAAATTTCAGCAAACGATGTGTATGACACTTCGCTCAAAGATTGGATTACTGTTAAACTCAAAGGCAGATACTGTATTGTTAAATACCCAGCTATTACTAGCGAAGGGCATTTAAGATCCATAACATTTGCCGCATTTGAAGATCAAAAAGAGCTAACTTATTTTATGTTAGCCTGTCCACATTTAAGGAGAAATTAATGTCTGAAGACGTCAAAGAACCAGTTGCACCAGAAGCAGCACCACAAGCACCACAAGCTCCAGCAGCAGACTTGAATATTAGCGATCTTATCGCATTGAAAAATATTATCGAAGTAGCAACTCAGCGAGGAGCATTTAAGGCGGCAGAACTAGAAGCAGTAGGTAAGACTTTTAACAAGTTGAACGTATTCCTAGAATCTGTTGCAAAAAAGGAGGCTTAATATGAAGTCTTTAAAACACATCGGTAAAATGGTTAACACCGGTTCAAAGGTGTTAGTCGTATTTAGAACACTACCAGGTGAATCTAACAAAGCATTAGTATTGCCTGTTTCAACATTGCCAGACATCTATCATGATGCAATTATGCAATTAGTAGAAACAGACCAAGCTCAAGAATCTTTTGAGTTTGGAGAGATTATGTTTATGCGTCATTTCCCGGACGGAAGAGCTATGTTGCAATCAATGCAACAAGCATTTGTAGATTTGCCACTTTTTCTAATCGATTGAAGCGCCTAAAGTTCGATCCATCGGTGGCACTCAACCCTGTTTTGGCGCCACCCCTTTCACCCGGACTTGTACCGAACTTTTCATTGCCCACCACCATGACCGCCCCACGCTCTGTCCTGTTTGTGCCCCACGGCTCCCCCATGTTTGCCCTGCGCCCCGGCGCTGCGGGTGCGGCCATGAGCGAACTGGTGCCCACGCTGGGCACACCCCGCGCCATCGTGGTGGTCAGCCCCCACTGGGAGACCGCTGCGCCCACCGTGGGCTTTGCCACCCGACCCGAAACCATCCACGACTTCGGTGGTTTTGACCCCCGCCTGTACGAGATGCAATACCCCGCCACCGGCTGCCCCGAAGCTGCCGCGCAGGTGGTGGCCGCCTTGCAGGCCGCAGGCCTGCCTGCCCTGCAAGACGCACAGCGCGGTCTGGACCACGGTGCCTGGACACCCTTGCGCCAAATGTTCCCGGATGCCGATATCCCGATCGTCCCGCTGTCGGTCCAAAGCCATCTGGGCCCGGCCCACGCCTTGCGTGTGGGCCAGGCGCTGGCACCGCTGACCGAACAGAACATCCTGATCGTGGCCTCGGGCAATGTGACGCACAACCTGCGCGACTTCATGACTGTGAGCATGCAAGGCGGCGCCACACCCGCTTATGTGCAGGAATTTGCCGACTGGATCCACACCCACATGGTGCAGCGCGATGTGGCCGCTTTGCTGAACTACCGGCAACAGCCCTCTGGCCAACGTGCACACCCGAGCGACGAACATTTGCTGCCTTTGTTCACCGCGCTGGGCGCTGCGGGGGCTGATGCACAGCCCGAAGCCTTCTTTCGCGGCATCAGTGACCACGTCATCGCCATGGATGGCTACACCTTTCATTGAACAGGACACACACGATGAGCACCCACTACACCCCTCTGGCCAAAAGCCTGCACTGGCTGATGGCCCTCATGATCTTTGGCCTGCTGGCCCTCGGTTTTTACATGAGCGACTTGCCCTTGTCGCCCGAAAAACTGCAGCTGTACTCTTGGCACAAATGGGCCGGCGTCACGGTCTTTGTGCTGGTCTGGCTGCGCCTGGCCTGGCGCATCACACACCGCCCACCGGCCTTGCCAGGCAGCATGTCGCCCCTGATGCAACTGGGCGCGCATGCCGGTCACCTGATGCTGTATGGGTTGATGATCGCCATCCCTTTGAGCGGCTGGTTGATGAGTTCGGCCAAAGGTTTTCAAACCGTCTGGTTTGGCGTCTTGCCCATCCCTGACCTGATCGGCAAAGACAAGGCCTTGGGTCAATTGCTGGCCGAACTGCACGAGGCCTTGAACATCGGCTTGTTGCTGCTGGTCATCGGCCATGCACTGGCCGCCGCCTTCCACCACTTAGTCCACAAGGACGACACACTGCGCCGCATGTTGCCGCGCGCATTCAAGAACTGAGAACACCATGAACATCCTGACCAAAACATGGGCCCTGGCCATCGCCGCCCTGGCCTTGCAAGCACAAGCTGCACCTTACCAATCCATCGTGCCGGCCAAAAGCAGCGTGACTTTCAGCTACAAACAAATGGGTGTGGCCATCGATGGCCGCTTCAAGAAATTTGCGGCACAAGTGAACTTTGACCCCGCGAAAGCCGATGCCGCCAAAGCCAGTTTCGACGTCGAATTGGCCAGCGTGGACGCCGGATCGAGCGAGGCCGACGGCGAAGTCGTGACCAAGTCCTGGTTCAACGCCGCCGCATTCCCCAAAGCCACCTTT
>ERZ650308.452-NODE-452-length-22217-cov-6.624898_pt1 | contig 22217 bp, 27 predicted proteins | sample MGYA00376244_ERZ650308 | MGnify/ENA primary metagenome ERZ650308 (study PRJEB26733, sample SAMN07839295) | wastewater metagenome | biome: small river; feature: stream; material: water | place: USA: North Carolina | collected 2016-04-26 ... | reverse complement strand
ACGGCGACGCACGCTTGCTCGATGCCGACCACGCCGAAAACTTAGAACGCTTGCACGCCTTAGAGCCAGACACAGCAGAAGCACTCGCCCCCTTGTTTGCCACCGTAGGCACAGATGCCCCACGTGTGCACGGCTGGGCCGGTGTGCGCTGCGGTGTGCACGACCGCCTACCCATGACAGGCCGCGTGCCCGACGCACCCGAGGCGCCGATCAGCCCGGCGCTGCGCAGCATGGGGCATGACGTAAGCCATGCGAATGCTGGCGGGCAGGTTGCGGTAGCACTCCCGTTCGGAACGACGCAGATTACGATCTCGGCCAACAGAAGCAATCCCAAGTACGGTGACCCATGTCACCCGCTTGCCGCTGGAGCTCATGCGCCGGCTATCGCTGTGCAAGCCTCGCAGTCAGGAGTGCGCTTCAACGACACCATCGGCACGCTCGACGCGAACTACGGAAGCAGACGGCACAACGGTGTGATGCAGGCAATGCAGGTACGCCGCCTAACCCCGGTCGAGTGTGAACGACTTCAGGGATTTCCTGACGGTTACACCGCCATCACCGTGCGCGGCAAGCCGGCCGCCGACGGCCCGCGCTACAAGGCGCTCGGGAACAGCATGGCCGTGCCCGTCATGGCGTGGATCGGGCGGCGGATTCAGATGGTCGAGGACATCATGAAGGAGCAGCAGTGAAAAGCGAGAACCAGAAGCTCATTGAGCGCGTGCGCAAGGTCTACGTGGAACGCCTGGGCCGGGAGAACGGGGCCTTGAGCCAGTACGCGCGGGACATCGGGGTGGACCCGCGGAACGTGCATTTCTGGAAGGCCAAGGACCGGCCCATCCCGGCGACGTATGCCGTGGCGACGGAGGAGGCGACCGAGGGGAAGGTCACTGCGGTCGATGTGGTGACGAACGAGATTCGCCATCGCCAGGCCCGGCTCGCGGAGCAGCGCGCCGCTAGGGGCTACAAGTGAGCGACCTGTGGCTCTGGCTCTGGACGCTTGCCTTCATCGTCGCACCGTTCCTCCCGGTGTTTATCGTCCTGTGGCGAAAGCACTGACGGCATGGGACTTCGCGGTGGAGATCCAGCGAAGGGCGCTGGTGCTGGGGCGCCCCATCGTGTTGTGGAGCGAAGGGGTGCGGGTGCTGTGGGCCATCCGGGGGACGAAAGCCTACGAGGATGCCCTGGAGCACGATGGGCTGATCGGGGTGTACGACGGGGACGTGCTGGTGCGCGATCTGGCGAAGGACTTGGAAGGGTATTTCCGGTGAGCACCAGCGGGGCGGTCCCCAAGGCAAGCTGCCAAGCGACAGCAACGCGGAGTCCGGTGGAAGCCCGGCAGTTGACAACGGTACATGACGCATGTATCGTGACGACTCCTGTGCTGGCACACTGGAACCATGAGAGGCCCCTTGCTCATGCGCTCAGTCGAAAGACAAACGGTGTGCCAGCACCGCGAGCGCAGTAGCAAGGGGCCTTTGCATTGGAGCGTGACATGGACTTTCACGTAGGCGAGCGGGTGACGTACTTTCCCAACCAGAAGGCCGACGAGAACCTGCATCCGTTGGTCGTGGCCGTGAGCAAGCGGATCAAGGTGCGCATCGTGGGCGGCGAGCCGTTGGGCAAAGTCGTGTGGGTCGCGCGCAAGCGCCTGGCGCGGTGCGCGGAATTGCCGGGGGTCGCGTGAAGGTCAACATCGACACCATCACCATCGACCCGCGGCTCCAGTCGCGCGCGGCGATGAACGACGAGGCGGTGCAGGAGTACGCTGAGGCGATCAAGGCGGGCACCAAGTTCGATCCCGTCATGGCCTTCATTGAAGGCGAGGTCCTGTGGCTGGTCGAGGGCTTTCACCGGGTCAAGGCGCACATCGTCGCTGGGGTGAAGGCGATCGACGTGGAGACGCGGGCCGGCACGTTCCGCGACGCCTGGCTGTACTCGCTGGGGACCAACGACCGGCACGGCGTGCGCCGGACGAACGCCGACAAGCGCAAGGTGGTGCTGGCCGCCCTGGCGGACGACGAACTCAAGGAGTGGCCGAGCCGGGACATCGCGGCCCATTGCTCCGTGTCGCACTGGCTGGTCAACAGCATCCGCGACGAACTGGAGCGGGCGAATCTTGGAAGTTCTGCCAAAGTTAAAGTGAAGTCTCAAGAGTCGCCCAAAAATGAGGCGACACAGAATGCGGCGGCGCAGGCTGCCGGCGGCGGGACGCCTCTGGTTGAAAACCGTCCGGCGCCTGCTGCTGCCGCACCGAGTCCTCCCCGCCCGGCCGAAGCGGCGACGCCCGGCACCGGCACCGGCCCGGCAGTCACGGACGGGGGGGATTTGACCGACGACGAGTTGGCAGCGGCGGCGCATGGGGACACGGACCCGGTGGCCGAGTTGGAGGCCGCGCACCAGCGCATCGAGGCGCTGGAGGCCGAACTGCGCGTGCTCAAGGCCGACGACGCCAAGGCGGAACTGTCCAAGCAGTACCACATCGCCGAGGACGCGCGCCGCACCGCATCGGACAAGATGAACATCGCCGCGCAGCAGGACGAGCGCCTGCGCTACCACGGCAAGTTCCAGGCGGCGATTTTCAAGCTGACCGGCACCGACACCCATGCGGCGGCGCTGCGCGTGATCGAGGGGTGGAGGCCGAAATGAGCGACCTGTTCCGGTCCGCGAAGCCGCTGGACCTGCGCCCCTACCAGTTGGAAGCGATCGAACAGGTGCGCGCGCACATCCGCGCCGGGGCGAAGAACGTGTGCCTGGTGGCGCCGACCGGCTCGGGAAAGACTGTCATCGGCTCGCATCTGCTCAACGAGGCCAGCACGAAGATGCGCAAGTCGGTGTTCGTGGTGGACCGGATCACGCTGACGAACCAGACCTCGGAGACGCTGGACAACTACGGCATCGCCCACGGGGTCATGCAGGGCAACCACGAGCGCGTGCGGCCGTGGGAACGAGTGCAGGTAGCGAGTGCGCAGACCCTTGCGCGTAGGCGCTGGCCGGAGTCCGACCTCATCATCGTGGACGAGTGCCACACGGTCATGAAAACCGTGGCGGACCGCATCAGCAAGCGCGAGGCCGTGACCATCGGCTTGACCGCGACTCCGTTCACCAAGGGGCTCGGGAAGCTCTACGACGCGCTGGTGAACGTGACGACGACGAATCGGCTGATCGCTGATGGCTTCCTCGCGCCCTACCGCATTTTCGCGGCCGGCGAGCCCGACATGAAGGGCGTGAAGGTCGTGGCCGGCGAGTGGGTCGAAGGCGAGGCGTCGAAGCGTGCCTTGCAAGTGGTGGGCGATGTCGTTGTCGAGTACACCCGGCATGGTGAAGGGCGAAAGTTCATCTGCTCCGCGTGCGACGTGGCTCACGCCGAGGAGATCGCGCGCCAGTTCAAGGCGGCCGGCATCCGCGTGGAAGCGTACAGCTATCGGACCTCCGACGAGGACCGCTTGCGGCTGGTGCAGGAGTTTCGCAAGCCGGACAGTCAGATCAGGGGCCTTGTGTCCCCGGTGGCGCTCACGAAGGGATTTGATGTCCCTGACATCGGCTGCGTCATCATGGCCCGACCTCTGCGCAAGAGCCTGGCCGAGCACATCCAGTTTTTCGGGCGCGGGCTGCGCATCCATCCGAACAAGGTGGACTGCATCGTGCTCGATCATTCGGGCAACAGCCTTCGGTTCTGGAACGAGTGGAACGACTTTTTCGAGACGGGCGCGACCGAGTTGGACGACGGCAAGCGCCAGGAGAAGAAGCCGAAGGACGAGAAGGAGCCCGAGGCGATCAAGTGCCCGCAGTGCAAGCACCTTCACATGCCGCGGCCGACGTGCCCGTGTTGCGGGTACGCATACCCGAAGAAGCAGAGCGTGCAGCACGTCGCGGGCGATCTGCGCGAGTTGGTGGCCGCCGGTGACCGGAACGCACTGAGCACGCACATCTGGCCGCAGGTATGCGGGTACGTTCGTCAGCATGACGGTACAGGGGACACGGACCGTATGCGCAGGCGTGCGCTCGCCCTCTACAAGCAGATGACCGGCGGATGGCCGAAGGGCGACTTCGCATCGACGCAGAGCGCGCCGGTCAGCGAACAGGTGGCGGGGAAGATCCGCAGCCTGAATATCGCCTACATCAAGAGTCGGCAGTGGAAGCAGAGGGTGGCGGCGTGAGCGACAGTGTGATGCGCGCTTATTTGGCATTGACAAGCCCCGATATGGGCGGCAAGAGCAATGCCGAATTGGCGAACATGGCTGGTGTGTCCTATCGCATGATTACGCTAACTCGGGCGCTTATTGCAAGTGGCGAGATAGAGGCCGTCCTTAGTGGCGAGCGCGGCTTGGTGAAAGGTCGTTCGCGCGCAAGGGCGGCTGTTGCGAAGCCGGTTTTGCTGGGTGTTGACCCGTCGCCGACGGAGATTGATGAGCTTTGCTTTGAATGGCTGGGCAATCGCGTTTCGCGTGGCGCTCTTGCGCGCGACGTGGTGATGACGCGGATTGGTGTCGCATGAAGTCCCTCGCCCAAGCCCGCGAGGAGATCGCCCGCGACGCATGGGAGAACTGCCGCTTGCAGTTGCGCATGTTCATCGTCGCCGGCATCCGGCCGCCGATGCCGCTCAAGGTGGCGAACAGGAAGTTTGAGGAACTGACGCAGTACCAGCGCGCGGCGATCGCGCATTCGGCGCACCGCTTGGTGGAGTCGGCGGGGCAGTTGACGGCGCTGGTGGACACGGGTTAGCGGGCTAAGCACCGCGCTCGTCGGACATGGTTTAACGGCAGGGGCGCGGGAAGTGCGGGGGACTGTGGGATAGGTCTGAGACACCCCGATGCGGCGGCGAAGGCAGCACCGCAGACCGACAAGGCTACCGGGTCATGAGACGCGACGGGGCAGTGCGTGGCATGTGAAGGCAGACCTGGGATGGGCTAGGTCTGCCCGCTCAAGGGCAGGGTTAGGGAGTCGGGTTGATGAACAGGACTAAGCAACGCAGAAAAACAGGCATGGTGCGCGTTCGGCGTAAGCGCGCACTAACGCAAGGATGACCGATGACCGCATCTACTGCAAGGACTGCGCTGACCGCAGGGGCGCGCGATGCGTTGCTCCCCGAGGATTCTGGAGCGGACACGTCATTCCGCTCAATGTACGAGGACGACCGCTCCGATGCGTTGGCTTTCGTCCCCAGGCCGAGGCGGAAGATCAGACCCCCGGGGTACATCGCTGGCCGCAGCTTGAGCGCGAGTTGCGAGGGGGAGGTGACGTTCCAGAGCTACGCGGACGCGATGCGCGCGACCGACGGGCGAAGGGGAAACAGAGATAGCAAGGGGCGCAGTCCGTACCACTGCGACTTCTGCCGTAAGTGGCATTTGGGCCAGGGCAAGGTGAGGCAAGACCAGCGGTACAAGCGCGCAAAACATTTTGACGAAAGTGAGGTATTGAAATGAAACCGATGGTGATTTATCACGGCAACTGTGCTGATGGTTTTTCCGCTGCGTGGTGCTTTTGGCGCAAGTATGGCGACGGCGCCGACTACGAGGCCGGTGTGTACGGGGGGGATCCGCCCGACGTCACCGGGCGCGATGTTTACCTCGTTGATTTCAGCTACAAGGCTCCAGTGGTCAATCGCATGTTGCAGAAGGCCAGCAGCGTGACTTTGATTGATCACCACAAGACCGCGATCGAGGAGCTTCGCCCAATCAAAGAGTACATGGTGATGACCAATAACGAAGGGGCGGGTGACAACTTCGGTTGGTTTTGCGACCTTGAGCGCAGTGGCGCGACGCTGGCATGGGACTACCTGTTTCCCGATGAGCCGCGTCCGTTATTGTTGGGGCACATCGAGGACCGCGATTTGTGGCGCTTCAAGCTGTCAGGCACGCGTGAGATTCAGGCCAACGTGTTCAGCTTCGAGTACACGTTCGAGAACTGGGACCGGCTCATGTCCGCCGGCCAGGCGGAATTGCTCACGATGACGGCTGCCGGTGCTGCGATCGAGCGCAAGCACCACAAGGACATTGCCGAACTGGTGAAGGTTTGCAAGCGGCGGATGCGTATTGGCGATGTTGAAGTGTGGGCAGCATCGTTGCCGTACACCCTCACATCGGATGCTGGTCATTTGATGGCAAAAGGTGAGCCATTTGCTGCGTGTTATTGGGACACAGCCGATGGGCGAGTGTTTTCGCTTCGCTCCCAAGACAACGGCGCTGATGTCAGCGAAATTGCCAAGCGTTACGGAGGCGGCGGGCACGTTCACGCGGCCGGTTTCAAGGTGCCGCGCACGCATGAATTAGCGATGGCATGACCACGTTCACCATTCCGTTCCCGCCGACTACGAACCACATCTGGAAGTCGTCCGGCAAGCGCCGGTTCCTGTCGAGCGAGTACGTCGCGTTCAAGGGACTGGTGGACTACATCGTGAAGCGCGAGCGCATCCCGAAGTTCGGTGACAAGCGCATGGCCGTCGCCATCGAATTGTGCGCGCCGAACAGGCGCCGGGTGGACATCGACAACCGTGTGAAGGCTGTGCTGGATGCGTTCACCGAGTCGCGCGTGTGGGACGACGATTCGCAGGTTGACCAGTTGCACGTCAAGCGCGGGACCATCGTCAAGGGTGGGTGCGCGGTGGTGACGCTGGAAGTGCTGTGAACCGCTCGCTGCCGCAGAACAAGCACTATCACGCCATCATCGGCGAGATTGCCCGCGCGAAGCGGGTGGACCGCGAACTGGCGAAGCGCATCCTGCTTGTGCAGTTTCGCGCGGAGACTGAGCGAGATCCGCAATTCGCGGTGTTGTGGCCGGCGGACAGCCGGACGCGGCATTTCCCGAAGGCGCTGGCATCGGCCTTCACTGATTGGCTTTACGCCTGGAAGGTCGAGCATGTGGTCAAAAGGCCATCGCAAACTCACGTCTGACGAGAAGGCGCACCTTGAGGCGGTGAAAGAACTGCCGTGCTCCGTGTGCGACGAGCCAGGGCCTTCATCTGCGCACCATATCAAGCAGCAGCGGCACTACACCGCCGTGGCGGTGTGCATGAACTGCCATCAGGGGTGGAAGGACGGCTGGCACGGCCAGAAAGCGGCGTGGCGCCTGCGCAAGATGGACGAGATCGACGCGCTGGACGTGACCATCCAGCGGCTTCGTGAGAGGTCTGAAAACCCCGACGGCATGTGATAGCGTGCGCGCGGTACACGATACGCGCACCCTACCATGCCCGCACCGCCCGCCTACGACCGACTCTACAACCTGACCGAGTACGCGGCGGCGCACACCGCCGCGCCATACGACGCGAGCCAGCACGACGCGGAGTTCGACGCGATCGAGCAATCGATCGACGGCCTGATCTCCAATCGTACCCTGATCCAGAAGGACGACGGCAGTGTGCGAAACGGCGTGGTCGGCCTGGATGCGCTCTCCACGGCGGTGCTGGGGCTCATCACCGCGGCCGGCGGGACGATCAAGGGATCGTGGCTCACCGGAACCGCCTACGTCGCCAAGGACGTAGTGGCGAACGGGACTGGCACCTACATCTGCGCGACGGCGCACACGGCCGGCACGTTCGCCACGGACCTTGCCGCGGCGAAATGGGTGCTGCTGTACAACTCAGCGAATTACGCCGCTTCTGGCATTACGTTCTCGCCGACAGGCTCGGTGGGTGCCGGCGACGTGCAGGCCGCTATTGCTGAGGTCGATTCCGAGAAGCTGGCGAAGGCTGACAACCTCGCGTCCGTTGCCAACCGCGCGACCGCGTTCAACAATCTGGTGGCGCCCGGCGGGACTATGACCGGCCCGTTGTCGCTCTCCAGTGCGCGCTTGAACGAAGCGCAGGGCTCGGACATCCCGAGCGCGACGACGATCAATCTGGATGCGGCCACGGGCAACTTGGTGGACGTGACCGGAACGACAACAATCACGGCGATTACGCTGTCGCAAGGGCGAGAGGCGGTGGTGCGGTTCACGGGCGTCTTGACGCTCACGAACGGGGCGTCGCTGGTGTTGCCCGGTGGCGCAAACATCACCACGGCGGCGGGCGATTTTGCTGTCTTTCGCGGTTACGCGGCCGGCGTGGTCCGATGCGTTTCTTATTCCCGCGTCAGTGGCGTGCCGCTGGTGTCGGCAAACGTGGCGGTGCCTGTGCGGCAAACGGTGCTGTCAGGACCGACGACCAACGGCCTGCCGACGTTTGGCGGCTCGACTGGTGGCACGACGGTCACAATGGCCGGCACGCTTGTGGTGACTGCCGCAAACGGGGTGTCGGCGGCGGGATCAAATGACCGGGTGGGGTCGATCACCAACGCAAGTTGGACCGGGCTATCCACCAACGGCACGATGTTCCTGTACCTGGACATCGCGGCCGACGGCACCTGCACCACCGGCAGCACCACGCTTGCTCCGGCCTATCAGTTTGGCGGATCGGCCAGCACGACCAGCGGACAGGCGACGTTCAACATTCAAGACATGCAAATGCTGGTCGGCAACGGCACGACAGCCGACCAGAAGTGGCGCGTGTTCGTCGGCGAAGTGACGGTGGCGGCGGCCGTGGTCTCCGCGATCACCTGGTACGCGCTGCAAGGCCGTTACGCGGCCGTGCCGGTGGCCTTCACCACCAGCGTGGCCTACACGTTCGCCCACAACATTGGCGTGCCGATCGAATTCCTCGATGTCGCGCCCTACGCCCGCAGCCCGTCCTCAAGCGGCCCCTGGCTGCCGGCGCCGCTGTCCTACTCGGGGTCCACCGCATTCCCGATCGCAGGCCTGTTCGGCGCCACCAGCCGGCTTGCGGTGTGCTGCTACACCGGCGCGGCCGGCGTGTTCTACGACAACGCATCGAACGGCGGCAACACGGCCAGCAGCGGCGATCTGATGGTTCGCGTGACGAGGGGATGGTGATGACCGACCCGGCAACCCAAGCCGCCGTCGAAACGGTCGCCGCCGGCGTGATCGTGGGTGTGACCGGGACCATGTTCGGCATGAACACCGAGGCCATCATCAGCGGGTTCATCGGCGCCGTGGTGGCGGCGACATTCGTGCCGAGTCACGTCGACAAGGCGGCGGCGCCGTGGCAGCGCTACGTGTTCGCCATCGGCCAACTGGTGGCGGCCGCGCTGCTGGCCGGCCTGTTCGCACCCCTGGCCGTGCCGTTCGTCGCCAAAGCCATCCCGGGCGCAGTCTCCGCGGAATCCCTCAATGTCGGTACGGCGGGCCTGATCGGCATTGCCGCGCCGGTTCTCGTCCCCTTGATCCGTCGAAAGGCAAAGAAGCTGTGACCATCCTCCTGTCCGTGATCGGTGCCATCGGCCTCGTGGCCTGTTTCGAGATCGCCTACTTCCACATGAGCGCGCGGACACGACACTCGATCCGCATCGGGCTGATCCTGATGGGCGTCGGGTGCGCACTGGCGACCTTCACGTGGATGCACGAGGGCCTGGCCTCCTGGGCGCTGCTGTGCGTGCTGGCCGGCTGCGGGTTCTACCGATTCGCGTGCAAACGGGAGGTGTGGGATGAGCACCGCAATCCTGGTGGCGCTGGCCCTGTGGCAAATCTGGCGCTGGTCCAGGAGGGTGGTCGAACCGACAGTCCCGGACAAGCTGGCGATGGCGTACATCGCCCTGGGTTGCATGCGGTTGGCGGCTAAGGCGGTGGGATCATGAACATCACCCTGCAACGCCAGCCCAGCTACAAGGGCACCACTTTCGGCGAACTCACCATCGACGGCGACTGGTTCTGCCACACGCTCGAGGATCAGATCCGGGAACTGCCGGGCGTCGATGTCAGCATCTGGAAGGTGAAGGCGGTCACGGCGATTCCGTCGGGCGTCTACCGCGTCACGATGGAGCAATCCCCCCGCTTCGGCCCGGACACGCTGACCATCAACGACGTGCCCGGGTTCGACAAGATCCGCATCCACGGCGGCAACACGGCGGCGGACACCGAGGGTTGCGTGATTGTCGGCAGCCGATGCGACCGCGAGGCCGGCACGATCACCGGGGCCAAGGTGGACGGCGTGCTGGACAAGCTGAAGGCTCGCGTGCGCGAGGCGCTGGAACGGAGCGAACAGGTGTTCATCGACGTGAGGATGCCGTGATCGATTACGCGCGCCTCGCCATTGCCATCACCATCGCCGTGCTCACGGCCGCGTGCGCATTCCTCGCGCACGGCTGGCATGCCGAATCGCAGGCGTTCGCGGAGTTCCGTGGCGGCGTCGAGGCGCTCGGCAAGGCCCAGGAGGAACGGACGCGCGACCGCATCGCGCAGGACAAGGCCCGAAAGGAATCCTCCGATGCCAGCTACTCGACTGCTCTTACCGTGCTTGGCCGCGATCTTGAGCGCCTGCACCAGCCCGGTCCCGGTCCCCGCGACCTGTCCGCCGCCCCCGCCGATTCCCGCTGTCCTCCAACCCTCCGATGCCTCGACCGGGGCGAGTTTGATACCGCGCTACGAAGCTATCAGGAACGAGAGGAGGGCTTCGAGGGAAGAACTGCTGCGCTCATTGGAGAAGGCGCAACGGTGAAGCTGCGCCTGGACACGGCGATCCACTGGGCGAACCCCTGATGTACCTCCTGATCGTCATCGTCCTGACCGCCAACGGCATGGAAATGCCCGCCGTCTTCCGCTTGCCCAACGAGGCCGAATGCCTCAAGGCGATGCCGGTGGCGCGCGAAGTCGCGGAGTCGCACGCGAAGCACGGCTACATCGCCGCGTGCGTGCGCGTCGCCGGGGGTGACGCATGACCATCGACGCGACCAAGATCAACGAACTCGCGGCGCTCACGCCGGAGGAACTGGCCGACCTGCTGGGGGACGACCTCCAGATCTACTTCAACAAGCTGTCCAAGGTGCAGGCCGCCAAGGAGGCGCGCACGGACCTGTTGAAGTTCATGCGCTACCTCAAGCCGGACCCGGACAACCCCGACGACATCAGCAAGTCGCGCTACGACGTGCAGGGGTTTCACCGCATGCTGGCCGAGGCGCTGCACAAGGTCCGGGACGGCGAGATCCTGCGCCTGGCGATCTCCATGCCCCCGCAGATGGGCAAGACCGAAATCTGTACCAAGGGCTTCCCGGCGTGGATTGCCGGCCAGTTCCCCGAACGTCACGCCATCATCGCGGCCTACAACCAGGATCTCGCGCAGGAGTTCGGGCGGAACATCGTGCGCATCATGGAGTCGCCGGAATACCGCGACGTGTTCCCGCACATGGCGCTGGAGAACAAGGCACAGAAGCTCATTTCGTTCGCCGAGGGCGGCGCGATGGCGTTCATCGGCCGGGACGGTGCGGGTACTGGCCGGCCGGCCGATCTGTTCATCATCGACGACCCGTACAAGAACAAGGGCGACGCCGACTCGCTGGCGACGCGCGAAGAAGTGTGGGGCCTGTTCACCCGCGTGGTGAATTCGCGGATGCGCAACACCGGCGCCGTGATCGTCATCCATACCCGCTGGTCCGAGGACGACCTGATCGGCCGCCTCACGGACCCGACGAATCCGCACTACGACAAGCATGTGGCGGACCAGTGGACGTACATCAACATCCCCGAGATCATGGACGACGAAGTGATCGCCGGCCTGCTGGGGAAGAAGGTTGGTGACGCACTTTGGCCGGAGCGGCGCTCGCTCAAGATGCTGGAAACCGTGCGGCGCATGGACCCCGCGGGCTTCTCGGCCCTGCACATGGGGCGCCCGACACCACCGGAAGGGGCTTTCTTCCAGGTGCAGCACTTGGTCGGCTACAAGCACGAGCAGATGCCGAAGATGTCGCGGATGCGGTTCTACCTGTCCGCCGACTTGGCCGTGTCCACGAAGAAAGGCAGCGACAAGTCAGCGATCGGCATTTGGGGGATCGACGACAATCCCGAACCGAACCTGTGGCTCATGCCGCAACTACTGTGGGGCAAGAAGCCGACGGACGAGACTGTCGAGTACATGCTCGACACCGGCAAGACGTTCGACGTGTTCACGGCGTTCTTCGAGAAGGGCCAACTGGACGCGGCCATTGGCCCGTTCATCGACCGGCGGATGCGCGAGAAGAAGATCTTCTTCGCCATTGAGAGGTTCCCGACAACGCTGGACAAGGGCAAGCGCGCGCAGTCATTCCGCGCGCTGTGTGCGCTGGGGCGAGTGAAGTTCCCGACGTTTGCGCCGTGGTGGCCGGCTGCCAAGGATCACTTGCTCAAGTTCACCGGGACCGGCGATGACACCGAGGACGACTTTGCCGACATGTGCGGCCTCATGGGTCAGGCGGCGCACAAGATCCTCAAGGCGCATGTCCCGAAAGCGACCAACGTGATCGAGCCCAAGGTGGGCACGCTGGCGTGGACGCGCTGGGCGAGTGATGCGGAGAAGCGGCGCCGGAATCAGCCGGGCCGAATCATCAGGGCGATGTGATGGAAGAAAACGAAAAGCTGGAGCACCAATACGTGCCCGGCAGCGACTTGCAAGCGGCGTTCGTGCCTCCGGTGGAAGGCAAGGAGATCCAGCGCGATCGGCCGACGCCGGACCCGTCGCGGGCTGCGCTGGTGACGAAACTGTGCGAACGCATCCAGTCCGCCCGCCGGCACTGGAAGCCCAAGTTCGAACAGATGCGCAAGAACCAGCGATTCGTCCACGGCAAGCAGTGGCCGGGGCAGGATGGGTCCAACGACGAGAACCGCTACGTGGTGAACCTCGCGCTGTCGCATATCAACCAGCGCGTCGCGGCGATCTACGCCAAGAATCCCCGGGTGGTCGGCAAGGCCAAGAGCCGGATGTGGTTCTCCGTGTGGGACGGCAAGACCGAATCGTGGCAGGCTGCGCAACAGGCGGTGGAGCAATTCGGCCCGCAAGCGCCGCCGCCTGTCATTGCTCTGATCGAGGACATCCGCAACGGGATGATCCGCAAGGAGCAAGCGGAGCGCATCGCCAAGACCGCCGAGAAGCTGGTGCAGTATTTCTTCGACGAGCCGGTGCCGCGGATGAAGCGGCAACTCAAGCGCCTGGTGCGCCGGGTCGATACCTGCGGCATCGGCTACCTGAAACTCGGGTATCAGCGCGCCTACGAGGCCAACCCCACGGTGGCGCAGTCGATTCAGGACTGTTCCGTGCAGATCGAGGAGATCGAGCGCCAACTGGCCGACCGGGCGGACGGCGAGATTCAGGACGGCGCGGCGGAACTGGCCGAACTCAAGGCGCGGCTGGAAACCCTGCAAGCGCAGAAGTACCTGCTGGTGCGCGAGGGCTTGACGTTCACGTTCCCGAAGCCCTGGCAGATCATCCCCGACGAGTCCTGCACCAACGTGGCGACGCTCGAAGGCGTCAAGATGCTGGCCGAGGAATGGCTGTTGACCCCGGAGCAGATCAAGCGGTACTACAACATCGACATCGGCAGCACGTACACCAAGTACGAGCCCTACGGCACGAAGAAGCCGGAGAACCCGCCGCCGCTCGCGTGCGTGTGGATCGCCTACGACCTGGAGGGCCACGTCTGCTATCACCTGTGCGACGGCTATCCCGACTTCCTCAAGGAGCCCGGTGAGCCCGACGTGAAGATGGAGCAATTCCATCCGATCTTCCCGCTCGCGTTCAACGAGGTTGAGGACGACGAAGACCCGTGGCCCTCGTCCGAAGTGGACATCATCCGGCACGCCTGTCTGGAAGTGAACCGTGCGCGCGACGAATTCGTGCAGCAGCGCGTGGCGAACCGGCCGGGGTACATCGCCGCCAATGGGGTGTTCGGCGAACTCGACAAGATGAAGCTCGCCACGCACAGCAACAGCGAGGTCATCGAACTCGACGGCGTGACGCCGGGCACGGACGTGAAAACCGTCCTGCAAGCCAAGCCCACGATGGGGGTGGACCCGGCGATCTACGACGACAGCCAGTTCTTCAACGACATCCAGCGCCAGCGGCAGACGCAGGAGGCGAATTTCGGCGGCACGTCGGGCAACACGGCGACCGAATCGACCATCGCGGAAGCGGGCCGGGTGTCGGGCATCCAGAGCAACATCGACGACCTGGACGACTTCCTGACCGACGTGGTGCGCGCGGCGGGGCAGACCCTGCTGCTGGAAATGGCGCCCGATACGGTCAAGAAGCTGGTCGGCGAAGGCGCCATGTGGCCGGCGCTGACCCGCGAGGAATGGGCCGACGAGGTTCTGCTCGACCTGAAAGCCGGCTCCACCGGGCGGCCGAACAAGGCCATGACGATCGCCAACGCCGAGCGCCTGATGCCGTTCGCGCTCCAGACCGGCGAGATCAGCCCGAAGTGGCTGGCCGGCCAGATCGTGCGCATGATGGACGACACGGTGGACGAGGACGAGGCCATGCTGTCCGGGGCCATGCCGATCATCGCCCTGGCCCGCTTGACGCAGCCGGTGGTGGGCGACCCGCTCGCCGCGCCGGGTGCACAAGGGGGTGCCGGCGCCATGAACACGCCCGGGGCTCCGCAGGCCAACGCGCAGGGGCAGGGGCAGATGGGCATCGGCGCGGTGAGTCAGGCCGTGGGGCAGTCTGCAATGCCGCCCGCAGCCTGATAGGATGGTAGACGGTACAAGCACCGCTTATCAAATGGCCGACGAACTGAACACGCAGACCGAGCAACCTCCGGTGGTTGCGGCTGACGCCCCCGCGCCCGATGCGGCGCCCGGGAAGGACGCTGCGCCCGAATCGTCTCCCTCGGACGAGGGCAAGGGCGCGGGGAACGAGCCGAAGTCGTCCTTCGAGGCCCTGACCCAGCGCCTCAAGCAGATGCAGGAGAAGGCTCCGGCGCCCGAGGCGAAGGCCGACAAGCCCGAGGCCAAGGCGGACGGGGAAGCCGAGGAGGAGATCCCCGGCGAAACCGAGGAGGAGCGCACGGCGTTCAAGGGCAAGCCGGCCGGCGAGCAGATCAAGAGCCTGCGCACGCGGCTGCGCCAGTCCACGCGCGAACTCAACCAGATGCGCGCGGATCTGGAAGCGGCGAAGCCCTTGGGCGAGCGAGCGCAGGCGTTCGACGAGTTTTCCGGGTGGGTGCGCTCGACCGGGCTTTCGCAGGAGGAAGTGACGCAGGGCCTCCAGATCAGCGCGCTCATGAAGTCCGACCCCTTCAAGGCGCTCGAAGTCGTCACGCCGATCTTCCAGGAACTCCAGCGCCGGGCCGGCGCCGCGCTCCCGCAAGACCTCCAGAGCGAAGTGGAGTCGGGACTGGTGAGCGAGGACCGGGCGCGCGAGATCGCCCGTCTGCGCGCGCAGAACCAGCATGCGCAGACCGGGTGGCAGCAGACCGCGGCGCAGCGCCAGCAAGAGCAGGAGCAGGCGCGCTTGCAGAATCTCCAGTCCGCCGTGAAGGGCGCGGTGAACGAGGCCGAAGCGAAGGCTCGCCAGGCGGACCCGGACTACGCCAAGAAGGCGCCGATGGTCATGACCAAGGTGCAGGCCATGTTCATGAGCGAGGGCGTGCCCAACACGCCCGAGGCTGCCGTGGCGATGTACCAGAAGGCTTTGAAGGCGGTGAACGACGACATTGCGCTGATCGTGCCGCGCAAGCAGTCGATCACCCCTGCGCCGTCCAACCAGGGCGGGAATGTGGCTGCGCAACCCAAGTCGTCGGCCGAAGCGATTCGGCTGGCGGCGCTGGCGAGGGGCATTCACATCACGGGCTGATACCGGGATCGCCTCCGGTCGCAAACGCGGATTCGCAACCCGCGCGCGCGTGACAGTCAATCGCGCTGGCTGTGTTCGGGATCGCCTCCGAGTGACGCGGGAAACCGCTTTCTCTCTCATAGGAGGCCATCGTGCCCTTGAATGCAACCGAACTCGCCAACCTGGCGAATGCGTCCCTCGACTTCCATCTGCGCGAGGCCGCCCAATCGCAGGTCCTCCAGGACCGTCCGCTGTTCAACGATCTCGTCGCCATGAAGGACGAGTTCCCCGGCGGCAAGGAATACCTCACCGAAGCGGTAAAGGGTCAGTACACCACGAGCATGAAGGGGTACGACCACGACGACGAGCAGCAGTACGTCAACCCCGCGAACATCAAGCGCACGCAGGTGAAGTGGCACGAAGTGTCCTCGGGCATTTCGACGACCTACACCGAACTCAAGCGCAACGGCATCATCGTCACCGACGACGGCGACAGCTACGGCGGCTCGTCCGTGTCCGGCGCGGAACTGGTCCAACTGACCAACATCCTCGACGACAAGATCGACGACCTGATGGAAGGGTCCAAGCGTTCGCTGGCCGACATGTTCTGGCGCGACGGCACGCAGGACTCCAAGGCCATCCCGGGCGTCCTGTCGTTCATCCTGGACGCGCCCACGACCGGCACCACGTTCGGCATCGACCGTGCGGCGAATTCGTGGTGGCGCAACCGGGCGACCCTGAGCATCAGCACCGCGTCCGCCGCCAACCAGACGCTCGTGCAGACGCTCCAGAAGGAATTCCGCCAGTTGCGCCGGTACGCGAAGAACCCGAAGCACCGCATCTACGCGGGTTCGGACTTCATGGACTGGTTCGAACAGGAACTCCGCGCGAAGGGCAACTACACGCTGGAGGGCTGGAGCAAGAGCGGCAAGATCGACGCGAGCGTGGCCGACCTGATGTTCAAGGGCGTGGCGCTCCAGTACGAACCGCTGCTGGATGACCTGTCCCGCTCGAAGTACGGCTACGTGCTGGACATGAACCAGATCAAGCTGACCACGATGAACGGCGAGTGGATGAAGAAGCACACCCCCCGCCGCCCGGTCGAAAAGTACGCCATGTACATGGCGCTGACCGTGACTGGCGCCATCAAGGCGCGGCAGTTGAACTCGTCGGGCGTCTACGCGATCGCTTGATGGCAGGCGGGGGCTTCGGCCCCCGCTTCCTTCCCCTGAAACCGGAGAGAACACATGGAAGCACCCGTCAAGGTCTACAACTGCGTCGTCCGCCTGGGCGGTTCGCTGTTGCACACCGTCCCCAAGGAGCGCATCAGCGGCGAGGAAGTGCGCCTGCTCAAGGCTATCCACGGCGACGACGCCATCGCCAATCTCAAGGAGATCGGCCATCTGGACGGCTGGGCGCGCGACGACGAACTCAACATGCTTGCCGACCGCTACTCGCAGGAGCCCGACAAGCGCGACGGCCGCCGGCTGGTCGAGAAGGTGTTCGGCACGCTGCTGACCAACTTCGACGCCTGGCTGTTGGCGAAGGAGGCGGAGCGCGAAGCCGAGGAAGCCGAGACGGCCGTCATGCAGAAGATCGAGGACGCCGCCCGCGGGCGCGGCACGCTCGTTCGTTCCGGCGCGACCTCGTAATGCTGCGCAACACCTTCGGGCAGATCGTGGAAATGGCGCGTGCGGAAGCGCGCCTTTCTTCGAACTCGTCCCGAGGGATCGACCATCTGGACCATGTGAAGCAACTGGTGAAGCGGCACTACACCATGTTGGCCGAGGACCACGATTGGGAGCATCTGCAACTCAAGCGCGACTACGACGTGGCGCGCGTGCAGCTACAGGCCGGCTCGCGGTTCTACAACTACCCGGCGGCGGTGAACCCGCAGAAGATCACGACCGCGTGGCTCAAGTGGGGCAACATCTGGCGGCCGATCGACTACGGCATCCAGTTCGCCAACTATTCGGGCCTGGACCCGGACAACGGCTCCCGCGCCGACCCGGTGTTGCGCTGGGACATGCGCGACGGCGACGGTTTCGAAGTGTGGCCGGTGCCGGCGAGCGACGGGGATGCGGACGCGCCTTATTCCAACTGGATTGGTTTCGAGGGGCAAAAGGCCGTCGAAAGTTATGTGTCGGACGCCAACCGGGCCGACATCGACGACATGCTCATCGCGCTCAACGTGGCGGCCGAGATCCTGGCCGAGAACGGGCAGCAAAAGGCGAGCGAGGCCAAGCTGTCGGCGGCGAACCGCCGGCTGTTGCGCCTGCGCGGGAACCTGTCGAACAAGGCCCGGTTCACGATGGGCCGAGGCATGGTGTACGGGTCGAGCCGGACCTACCCGCAGCACCCGACGCAACTCTACAAGCACAACTGACCATGCCGTATGTCGTTGTGGAGAACCTGAGCGGCGGTGTGGATCGCTCACGCCCCAGGTACGTCTTTCAGCCAGGCTCGCTGTGGTCGGGCATCAACGGCCATCTGTCCCGGGGCGGCGACTTCGAGAAGCGCAAGGCGTTCGTCGAAAAGTACGCGCTGCCTGCCGGGACCGTGGGGCTCGCCAAGACGGTGAGCGGCCTGTACGTGTTCGGCTCCACGGCGGCTCCCGCGGGCCTGTCGTCGGACCTGACGTACATGCGCCTCCAGCACCCGACCACGGCATCGCTCGCCATCACGAAGATCGCCGATTGGGACTTGTACAACGGCAAGCTGTACGTCATCGCGCAGTTCGAGAACGGCGACTACCGGCACTACTACGACGGCTCGCTGGTGAGCGATTGGGGCGCGGGCGGGACCAAGCCGACCGGGTACGGCACGCTGGTGCGGACGCATCAGCGCAAACTCTATTCGCCCGTGACCTCGATCCTGTACTTCCCGGTGATCGACACCGCGACGAATTGGGACACGGGCTCCGGTGCGGGCTTCCAGAACATGAACACCGCGCAAGGTGGCTCCGAGGCGGTGACGGCGCTCGCCAAGTACCAGAACTACCTCGCCATCTTTTCGCGCACGGTGGTGCAGATCTGGAACATGCAGGACAACGCGGCGAACAACGTGCCGGTACAGGTGATCGGCGAGACAGGGACGCGCGCGCCGAAGTCGGCCCGTTCGTTCGGCGACCTCGATGCGTTCTACCTGTCCGATGCCGGGATTCGCTCCCTGCGTGCGCGGAACTACACCAACACGGCGGGCGTGAACGACGTGGGGACTCCCATCGACCCGGTGGTGCTGGAGTGGATCGACACCCTGGACGACACGACTGTGGCCGCGGCGTGCTCAGTGGTGGATCCGCGCGACGGCCGGTTCTGGCTCGCCATCGGCGGCCGGGTGTTCGTGTTCTCGTACTTCCCGAGCAAGAAGATCAGCGCGTGGTCATGGTACGAGCCGGGTTTCACCTTCACCGACCTGCTGGTGTTCAACGGGCGGGTCTATGGCCGTTCGGGGAATTCGATCTACCTGTACGGCGGCGACGACAACGCCACGTATGGCGAGGACTACGAAGTGACCTGTGCGCTGCCGTTCATGGCCGCCGGCAAGGAAGCGACCTTCAAGCAGTGGCGCGGCATGGACATTGGCGCGACGGGGACGTGGGCGTGCCAGTTGCTCACCAACCCGAAGGACGAGAACGAATTCGTGGACATCGGCACGCTGTCGGGCGTGACGTTCAGCGAAGAAGGCATTTCGGGAGTCGGGCACTGCACGCACATTGCGCCTGTGCTGACGCATCAGGGCGCGGGGTTTGCCAGCGTGAGCAAGATCGCGCTGGAGTACGACGGAGCGGAATCGAAATGAAGTGGGACAGCGACGAATTCCGCGCGACGCGCGACCGCAAGATGCTCGCCTGGATGTGCGGCAACGAGGACGCCGTGCGCGTGGTGGTGCAGACCTCGCATATCGCGGAAGTGTGGGACGACCTCGCGGACAAGGACCGGACGCCGACCGACCGCGAGATCGCGCACGCCTTCGAGTCCGCGATGATCCACCTCCAGACCAATCGGTTCTATCTCGCCAATCACGCGATGCTCATGGGCGTGATCGTGCTGGTGGCGAATGCCTGGCACGACGCGAACCAGTGGGAAGTGTGCGGGGACTGGCGCGCGCATCAGGCGTTCTACCTGCGCAACATGGGCATCGAACTGGCGATTCTCTGCGCGTTCATCTGCGGCGGCTACGACCACATGCGCCGGGTGAGCACGGAGATCCGGGAATTCTTCCATCACGAGACTTTCGAGGAGTGGCGTCATGCTGCGTGATCTGAAACGGAAAGCACAAGGGTACGCCCCGGCCTTCATCGGCGGCGGTGGCGGTGGTGGTGGCGATGGCGGCGCGGCAGCGCGCGAGGCCGAGCGGCAGGCGCGCATCGCCGAAGGTACGCAGTCGATCAACAGCGCCTTCACCAATGCGTTCAATCCCGACTACTACACCGGCCTGTCCACGGCCTACAAGTCGAACTACGAGCCCCTGATCCAAGAGCAGTACCAGACCGCGCTGCGGCAACTGCCGTACCAGTTTGCCAGCACGCAGGGCAGCGAGTACCAGCGCCGGGTCGGTGAACTGGAGCGCGACTACCAGCGTCAACTGGTGGACAACGCCAGCGCGGCGGACGCCTATGCCAACGAGCGGCGTTCGCAAGTCGAGGGTCAGCGCCAGAACCTCGTCGGTCAGGTGACGGCCGGGGCTGACCCGGGCACGGCGGCGACGCTGGCGGCCGGGGCCGTCAAGAGCCTGTCCGCGGCGCCGACATTCTCCGCGCTGGGCGACCTGTTCGCCAAGTACACCGGGGCGGCGGCGAATGCGCAGGGGCTCAACCAGGCGGGCGCACCGATGGCGAACTACACGCCGATCAGTTTCGGCCAGCGCAGCGGCGCCGTGACCAACGTGAACGAACGGTGATGCCATGCTCGCACTTCGCAAATCTGTAGGGGGCTTGATGTTCGGCGGCGAGGCCGCGCTGGGCTTGGCGCTGCAAGGCATGGGCACTATGATCCGCAAGCAGGAGGAGGAGGACGTTCGCCAGCGGCAGATGAACCGGCAGAATCAGGAGGCCGAAACGCAGGCGCAAATTGCCGGGCAGAACGCCGCCCGCGCGCGCGCGGCTGCGCAGCAAGTCGCGCAGCAGCAGAGCGCGCCGCAAGTCGAGCAGGATGCCGCGAAGATCCAGCAGCAGATCACGCCGGCTGCGGCGGGCTTCGATACCGGGAACTACGCGGCCAGCAACCCGGGCGCCCCCAAGGAAGTCTCTGACGCGATGGCGGCGGCCGTTGGCAAGGCCATCGCGCAGGGCAAGGCGTATGCCGGCACGAAGTCGAAGCTGCAAGCCTACGGGAACTCCGGCATCAACGCGAACATCGCGCTGGGCCAGTCGGGCACGGACATCGGGCTCAACAACCAGCGCGCGCAGGGTTCGTGGCGCGTCATGGGCCAAGACCTGAACGCGATCCGCCCGGATCAGGGGATGATGACGCTCTCCGACATCGGCAGCGGGGTGGGCGGGCTGTTTGCCACGAACGGGCTGCGCGGAGTGATGAAGCCGAAGTTGCCGAATTTCGGCGACCTTGGCGGATCGGACGCCTGGTACTGACATGCCTTTTCCCGGAGTCTCCAACACGTTCAACCCTCTCACGCCTGTCGGGGAGGGCTTGCAGAACCTTACGCGCCTGATGTTCTCGGGGCCGACGCAGGCCGACCGGGACAAGGCTGCGCTCAACGCCGCGCACGCGGACTACTACCGCGCGCAGACGGACGCGACGCGGGCGAAGTTGCGGGCCGACGAGCAGGCGCGGCAAGCAATGGAAGATGCGCCGCGCCAAGTCGCCGGCTACATTTTCAAGGATCAGAAAAAGGCTGACGACTTTCTCGCCCACGTGCGCGGCGACAAGGTGGACACGCTGGGCGTGGGGCAGACGGGCGGCATGGACGGCGGTGGTGGTGACGGGCCGGCGTACACGCCGATGCGCGTGCCGATGCCGAGCGGACTGGACCCGGCGTCCGTAGAGCAAGCTGCGCAATTGCTGATGGGCGTGCAAATGGCAAAAGCACTCCCCGGCAATGACAACCTTGGAGGGGTGGCAAAGTTCTTGCCGGCGGCGCTGGGCAACATGCTTCAGAACCGCGCCGTTGCCGGAAACGCCATCACGCCGCAACAAGCCGCCGACGTGGCGCGCGCCGGGGCGGCGGCGGAAGGCAAGCCCATGATGCACGACAACGGCTACGGCGTGGCCGACCTGTACGACATCACGGGCAAGGGTCAATTCCTGAACGGGCGCGGCAATGCGGACGTGGCGCTCAAGGGCGATCAGGGCAAGAAGGAGCGCGCGCAAGCCGGGAAGTACACCGCCGAGGCGGGACTGGCGAAGGCGCGCGCCGACGACGAGCGCACGCAGACGCAGATGCGCGGCAAGATGGTTGACTGGACCGATCCGAATACCGGCATCGTGTATCAGGTGCCTGGGGCGCAGCTTGGCCTGCGCCTGGCCGGCGGCGAGATCAAGAAGGACTTGGACGACAACCGTGCTGCCAACACGCCGCCCAAGGCCGGCGCCGCCGCGAAGCCGCGCAAGCTGGACGGCAAGCAGGCGGAACAATTGGCCGACGCGGTGGCTGTCACGCTCACCAGCCTGGGCGTGGACGACATCGACCC
>ERZ650308.451-NODE-451-length-22233-cov-5.086347_pt1 | contig 22233 bp, 26 predicted proteins | sample MGYA00376244_ERZ650308 | MGnify/ENA primary metagenome ERZ650308 (study PRJEB26733, sample SAMN07839295) | wastewater metagenome | biome: small river; feature: stream; material: water | place: USA: North Carolina | collected 2016-04-26 ... | reverse complement strand
GATCTACACAGGCGAAGACACTCTTTCCCTACACGACGCTCTTCCGATCTATCTTAATATCCCTGCTCATAGCCAATCGAATCGCTTGCCCTGTGCCGCCAGTTGGTCCTCCGTCTTTTGTCCAACACACAACGAAATCTGTTGGCTCATCTAGGTTTCTACCAAGGATTTGCATGCAGTTACGAGCATGTAGGCGCTTTGCATAATCACTACAACGATGCCAGGCTGGATGCACTTGCCCTGCCATTACTAGAGCTTGTTGCATTATTTCCTCGGAGACTATTATTCCTTTATTGTTTGTGGCATAGAATATCTCTTTCTTGCCCTTAACCACATCACAACCTCTTTCGAAGGCTGTATCTGCACCTATAGCACCACCTGAACGCAGAAGTAATCCTTTTTCGGCAAAGGATTTACCAATTTTACTCATAATGCCCAAGATATGCTCAGGTGTTTCTCTTGAGCCAATGCCAGAATATATCATTTTATTTCTCCGATGTTGATTTATTCAGTTAAATTATAACAGTTTTTATGTAAAATAAGATGATACTTTTGTCATTTCGGCCAATAGGTAAAAATTGGACACTTTATAATTGGTTATTTTTTGAACGATTATAAGCAAATTCCTCGGGAAAATAAAAAATAAATTGGAATTTTTAGTTTTTGCATTTTGTCATTTCGGCCAATAGCTACTAGCGGCCTACGGCTAGCTGTTTTTGTACTGTGTATAATTAGCCATAGGCGGCGTACCGCTAGCCAAAGGCGGCTAAGGGCTATTTACAAATTTATTTTAATCATATTATTATAGATGTTCTATTGTTCCCACTGAACATAGAACATCGTTAACTAAGCTCAAGTTCATTTCCGCATTAAAAAGTCTTATCAATTTCCAAATTTATACTAAATTTAAATATCTCTAATCCTTTTTCACCTGCTTCAACTCCTTTCACTAAGTTAAGGATATTAATTACTTTATTAGCAAATAGAAGAAATTAGCCATAAGCGGTTTACAACTAGTATTTAGTTACATATTTAATTGGTTATATATCAACAACTTATAAAATAGTTCTTGACACGTTTTTTTTGAATTTGTATAATTGGTTTCAGAGGTTAATGAGTTATTAGATACCAAGCGCAGGTTGGTAGATGATAACGAGTTGTTACTTGACATGTTGGCAAGTGACAAGGAGTTGTCAGATGCGACGTAGCGAAGGTAGATAATGTACGAATTTGAGTTTGGATGCGTAGTGAGCAGACAAACTCATATAGATTAACAAAGTTTTTCTTTATTTGTGTTGTTAAATAGCTTATAATTACTTCTTAATAAAACTAATAAAGGAATTTTAAATATGAACTATATGAACTATTTAATAGGTGAGCCAATAACCCCATATGATAGAAATAGTATTAAATCTATTAAAATAAGGGAAAAGCAGTATAGAAAAGCTAATAAGGATAAGGGAATTGGTAAATCAACTAAAGGGTTGACTAAGGTTCCTAAAGAACTTAGAGACATGTCAGTTTGGGATTAACACTTATATTTTAAGTAGCTCTAATCCTTTTTAGGTTCCTATAACTTCTTTTTCTTCTATTGATTTATTTTTAACTTTTTAGTTATTATTGTTAATAAAGATACAAAAAATTTATAACATTTTATTAATTGCCGCTGATTTTATACAACGGCATTTAATTTTATAGATTATTTTTGACCTGTGCTATCAATTCCTCTATTGGCACATAGGGAAATATATATTTTCCTTCTCCTGCGCACTCCCCGTAGTTGTTAATAAAGTCTTCAGTTAATGGCATATCAACTTCCCCTACTTCCACTTCTGCATATGGCCCAATATTATTTTGTGGAATCGAGTAATAGTTTTCACCTGCCTGTATTGATAAGCTATAACTTGTTCCTTTGACAATAACTACTTTTGCCACCCCTTTATTATCTTCCTGTTTATTTGCTATTGCCATATGAATAGCTTTAATAATGTCTAGACTTCTTTTTGTGAAGTCCACCACTGTAAAATCTGTACTGTTTGACATGATATTTCTCCGATTAAGTTCAATATGATTATAACAGTTTATTATATGCCTCTATTTGGCTCCTAGACGTGCAGTAAATCCTTTTCCTATGTGTTTGTATATCCTTGCTCTTATTGATGCGTATAGAAGAGATTTGAGGCCATAGCGATGAAGGTTTGCCTGTTGTTACAGTGGCAGGCTCACTGTCGGAGAATTATTTTATTTGTCTAAATGTCAATGAAATACGTTTCCCCTTGATGTTGCCACGTTTAATCTGGTGACGATACAAAACCTGCGACATATTCCCCATCACCAATAAGCTATTTGCTTTTAGCTTGACATTATATTCTGCTTTAGTTTTATTGTTGACTAAAGTGAATATACAATCACTTCCTAAGCTTAAGGATACTATTGTTGGGTTATATCCGAGTTCTGGTTCGGAGTCGCTATGTAAGCCTATAGAGCCATTGGCTTCGTACAAGTTTAATAGTATTTGATTACCAGTAAAACCTGTAGCATTTGCAATGGTTGTTATTAAGCGCTGATAGTGTGCTGGTATTTCACTGTCCTTTGTGGATACACCACTATACGAATAAGCTTTACCGTACTGCTTATTAAGACGTGGAGCTTTATATCCGTTATGTGTATATTGCTGCCAGTCTTCGTTAGCAATTAGCCAATTAAATGCTTTGTCTGGTTCTGGTAAAAAGTTTTCGACCACAAAGAAATCCGCATCTGGTATATTTAGTTTCATTTTAATACCTCCACACGTTTACATTATCAGGTAGATGTTGAATTATTGGATATACCTCATCAACTGTTCTACCACCATGTCCAATTCCAGGATAGGTCATATCAACCCTTTTATCAGGATTGTTATTTGCCCATTCCATCAACATCTGAGCAGATTTCTCTACTAGCCACAGAGGAGACTCATCTTTCCAATGTAACTTTGTCTGGAATAATCCCACTTTGCCGCCACTTGGAGATAACAACAATCCATATGGATTATTTAGACTATAGCCACCATCTAATATCACTTTACCAATAGCAGCATCTATTCCCTTAAATCTATCCCTTACTTGCTTGGCTATACCTGCTCCCATAACTAATTTGCCATTATTTACCACACCATTAGATGTGAATAAAAATAAATCAGTATATGAGTAGATATCCCATATATTGCCTTGATGAATTCTCATTTGCATCACCCCATTTAGAAAACAAAAAGGTTATAACAATTAAGCTATAACCTTATAATATTAATGATAAGCAGCATCACCGCTAATATTGCCGCTGATATCTACAACATGAGGAGGTAAATCCATATACCAAGGCAATTGTGGCTCTTGAAGCATTGCTAATACTTCATCATCTGGTTCAACAACTACTGGTGGCGGTACAACTACTTTAACTGCTTTGGTGCGTTCCTTAATATGCAGTGTGTTACGGGCCAATACTAGCTGTCTACGTTGCTCTTGTTCTGGCAATGTTGTGAAATGTTTAAGTTTCACTTGCTTATTATTGGCCGCTACAACTAATAATGTGCCAAACAAGGATAAGTTGCAGTCATAATGTGCTGCAAACTTTTGAATTAAACTATTCATAATCAACTCCAATAGGCGAATAAAAAGATATTAGAGATATATACAGCATATAAAATATATATCTCATCTGAATTATAACAATTTTACTTAAACATCACTGCAAATAGGCACACTCTTACCATAGCCCAACGCTGAGCTTTTTCTTCTGGCATCATGTGCACCAAACGATCAAGCACCAACACTTGCGTATTCAGCTCCACACGCAATGCTTCCCTTGCTATTTGGATTCCTGAGCCTATTCCATTTTCCTTTGCCAATTCATTTAAGTCAGCAATAACATCTGCTGTCTGAATTGCTACATTTATCATCTCATCGTACATATTAGCCATTTTAATTCCCCTTTGAAAAAATAATGCTGTATGGGCAAATCATACAGCTATAGCAGATACTAATATCATTTCACTGCTAAATTTCGCCTCTAGTCGTAAAACTAGATTTGTTGCCAGTTGATTCACATATGCCGCTGATGAGCTATGAACAACTGATTCAAATAAGTTTTAACAATTTTAGGAAAACAACCCAAATCCTTTTGGGCGTTTCCTCGTAGTTACTCTTATATTTGTTGCTCATGTATTGTGAATATAAAGACTACTCCTGTCTCTCCGCTGTGTCCCCACATTACTGTTTGGTTTTCATCACTTAACTCTACATCTATTGCAGAGTCTTCCCAATTTTCATGGGTATATTTGACTGCATCATTAATCAACTCTTTGGCACCTTCTATGTCTTTTGCAGTCCCAACAATAGAAGTTTGAGTACCTTTAGGATATTCAGGTAGATAATCATTAACCTGAGTTTCGGTCACAATAAATACAGTATTCATAATTACTAACCCCATATAAAAATTAAGTTCAAATAAATTCTAACAATTTATATTTTAATAACTCAAATCCTTTTTATGCATCAAAAAAATTATAACAAGAAGCACACACCATTTCTGATGTGCACTTCTTTGTCGGGTTAGAAGGGTACTACCTTTACTTGGTAGCACTTGGCAGGACCTGCAAAGCGTTGAGTTTCTTCCATAGACAACTCTTTGCCACGGAACTCAGCAGGGATGTTTAATGGCACTTCGCAAAATGCAGAACATAAAGAACTCAAAGAATGAGGCAATACACCCCAAACAGTTTTGTCTTGAAGAACAGAAGAATCTGTTACATGGGAGACAATCTGGCAATCATTGGGCACATAACCCATATACACCAAGTAATCCACCATACCACGATGACGTGTGACTACAATTATTTCATCATCATGATGGCGGTCATTTACACCAGCTTTGAAACCGTAGTTTGCCAACTGCTTGTGTTGTTCACTAGACAATGGACAATCTACAGGTAAAGACACTTCTTTGCTTTCACCATACCAAAAGTTCTGGTACGCGTCATCAGTACAGTGCATGTGTTCGCCGTACACATTTGCCATCAACTGGCAACGACGATTCCATTTTTCATGAGCCAATTGACCAATGTCACCAGAAGACATAATATCCAAGGCGGATAAGAAAATAATAGCCATAGTCGCAACTCCAAAATAGGCTAAATAAAATAAACAACACATATTGCAGCCTACAAAACAATATATGCCTAGTTCAAAAGAATTATAACAGTTTTGATGTCAAAGAAGCTGTCAGTTGCCCAACAGCCTCTATTAACACTTAGCGAACTGAAACTAAATCCTTTTCGCAGTCAAGGCACATCGGCAGCGCCCACTTATAGGTGTCCACGTGTAACTCGCCGCATCCAGCAATTTAATTTAACACACAAAGCTTGTAACAGTTTTGATGCAGAAAAGTAAATCTACTAATCTGCACCATTATAGTGGTTAGCGATGGATGGGTCGGAGTCTACTTTTGACGAGCATAGTAGTCAGCAGCAGCAGCAAGTGTCGAGCAATGACAAAGCCGTGGAGAGCAATGACAAACAAGCTTTTTGCCAGCAAGAGCTTTCAACGCTTCTATGTCAATGAGTCCATTTTTAAGATCGGCAATAAACTGGTCTCTATGCATCACAACTGCAACCTCGCGAGACTCTACGACAAACTTAGCTGTTGTACCGCGAAGATGCGTATATTGATTTCCCCATACACTTCCACGTCCACGTCCACAATATATGCCTGTATCACCATTATTTTTGTTTCCAATAAGATGGGAATACTTTTCCATATTCTCCTTGCATTTCTGCAATTTTGATTCAAAGTTATCAATCATTTTACACCTCGGCTTTTTTGAATTTAGAAACGCAATCAAGGATAATTTGCTTGACTTCTAAACGAGATTTGCATTCGAGTTCATGTAGTTCAAATACAAATGCATTTCTGCTATCAGCAATTTTGACATGCTTGCCAGATTTTAAAACCCGACAAACATATTTATCAGCAATAGCATCCAGAAGAATATTTAAGCGATCTTTTCCGATACGCTCATTCATCTCTAGGTTATTCATAATTATTTACCTCCAGATTTTGCAACCTTGATATTCCAAATATCATAAGTTGCGTTATACAATACAAAGAATTTTTTATCATCAATAACAATACATACTACAATATTGTTATCGACATAGCTGATTTCGCCACTACATGCAGCAGCAATTCCATTGGCAACAGACTTACCTGTGACAGTAGAAGCAATTTTGCCGTATTCTCGATTGAGAACGGCAGATGCAATAGAAACATCTTCGAATACAAAATCTAAAAACTTCATAGATATATAGTATTCTGATGTCTCTACTTTCTCTTCAACTGTCTGTATAGCTTCCTGCTTGCTATTATTCTCAATTATTGGAGGAGAAACTTGAACATCAGCATCCGCTTCTGTGCTCTCATTAGCCTCATCATATTGAGAACATAGCTCATTAGATAATTGTTGAAATCGCCGATCAGCTTTTATGGCTAGTGGGTCCAACTCAAGAGAGGCTTCGTTGAAACCTTTTAAGCACAAGCCTTCAATTGATCTCAATCGAGATAGACCAACATATCCCTGCCCATACTCAAAACATCTACTTAAATCCATAGATGCTTGATCAAGGGACATACCCTGGCTTTTATGGACGGTAACAGCCCATGCATACGCTAATGGGATTTGCATATACCTAGCTACAACTTCATCCATAATTTTTTGCTCCCATGAAAATGGTTCGACAACAATTTTTCCATCTGATGTAGCTACAGTAACAGTACGTTTGTCGAGATCTGTTACCACACCAGTTGTGCCATTAACAAATCCAAGGCCTGGATTATTAGCAGTGAACATTACTTTAGTACCCACTTTAAGATTGAGGACTTCAGCAGTTCTGCTGTTTGCAATTAGTCCCTTAAGAGCAAATTCATCACCAGTTTTTAATGCCTGGTAGCATCTTTCTTGTCCATCTATGGCGTAATAGGCAGACAGATTAATTTTATCTACATCTGCATTGTGCGTGTAGAGGTTAATACAATCCATCTGCTTGTTGGTTAATGACTTAAGGGTTTCAATAGACGACTTAGACACTTTTTGTGCCCTTATCTCATTGAGGATTATATTTAAGGCTCCAGAGCCATTTCTATGCTGCTCAGTTAAATAGCAGACTTTGAAATTGGCCTCCTTAAATAAGGGTGACATGAATATAAATTTGTCCTTATTTGTCTCGCCATTTTTTCCTACAGGCGGCAATTGGAAGAAGTCTCCAACAATTACAACCTGAACTCCACCAAATGGCTCGTCACAGGTGCGCACAAAGCGTAATATGCTGTCAGCCATCTCGAATTGATTTCGGTGAAGCATAGACACCTCGTCGATAATCAACACGTCTAGACTCTGTATTTTCTTGGCCTTGCGTCCAGAGGATATTTTAGCAAGCATCTCTGGTGTCACAGAGGTACTGATGCCCATGCCAAGTAACGAATGGATAGTTGTGCCGCCTACATTAACTGCTGCAATACCTGTAGATGCAGAAATTGCAACATTGAGACCTTTGCGTTCCGCAGCTTTAATAAACTGCGTCGTAGTATACGATTTACCAGCACCAGCAGATCCTGTTAAGAATACATTAGCGCCAGAATCAAGAACCTGTAAGGCTGTTGATTGTTTCATGTTTCTTCTCCTGATTAAAATAAATCCGATTGCTCGGAACAAGTCAACGGAATCGCTTCACGACTGTCAAGAATAATTTCGACATCTGGGTTAGATGGGTCAGGAATCCATACATCGCCATGCTTTATATACTTCAGTGTAGCGTCAATGATAGAATTGACATAGTCGACATACTCAGCAAATTCCACACGTCCACCATCTTTTGCGCCATATATAGCACAATTTGCTACATGGACATCATCATCGTTTAGCATAGACAACTGCGTATACAAAACGAATCCATCAGGACTGTACTCTGAATAAAAACCATCAGTGTCACAGCTAACTTCGTGTACGAAGTGTTGAGTTGCTAAAACGGCAATAACGATTTCGTCATTTGCGTAAGTGGCTTTTGGTAAAAGTTTCATATTAATTCCCCTTAGAAAAAGAAAAGAGAACCAGGCTTACGCCCAGTCCTCTGGATTTGGATAGTTAATATCCGTTGGCGTTTGAACCAACGCATCACGCAACTGCTGGAATAGAACATCAGCCACTACTTTGCCAGTTTCGATTTCTGGCTTAGCAGCAATGCGCTCTTCTTTACTTATGGCAAAATCCTTATTGCTATCATTTGCAGTACGCACCATATCAATCCAACGCAAAACACAGATATCCTTCTCTGTTGCAGAAATATTAAGTTTGCCAATATACATATGTTGAGCAAAATAACCCTTCTGCACTTTTGTGTCTAATTGAAAAGCCAAACTCATAGAATTTAGCTGAGGTATTGTAACCTCATTTTTCTGCATCTCAAACACAGAAGAAACAACATCCCTGCAGTTTAATGGAACTGATATACCATGCTCAGAGCATGTTGCTATCATTTCATTTGCTGCGCCTTTTGATAGGCGTGTTTTTTCTGTGTGCAAGAAATATCCACGCTGCAAGATATTGAATAGTTTATATGTACTATTGATACATTTTCTATCCGCTAAATCTTGCGATAAGTAGATGTTATGTGGATACCAACTAGATATACGGCCAGTGTATTGACCAGGTGTTACTCTGTTTGGCACCGTATTATAATGTGCAGTAATAAACACCGATGTAGCCGCAACATACTTGTCAATTGCAGTTTTCAGCGAATTGTAGTGCTTCTTGTTTTCTTGATCAAAACCATTCCAATAGGTTTTAATATTTTGCAAAAAGCCATCATTCAGTGAGTTTCCATCAGTATCAACACTACCACTAAACATTAAATCCGCTTTGCCTTTTAGTAGAGACATTACAGACGTTGCTTCATAGTACATTGATCTGCCATTCCCGCCAATAATCTTACCTTCACTATGCTTGATCATACGCATAGCTTCGTCCTGAATGATATATCCATAGAGGTTCCAAAGCATCTTAGCCCAGAACACATTCATTCCACCATTAAATATTGCATTTTCAAGCAACATAGAATGCTGAAACAAACCATTAGTCATAAGACCAATGTTCTCTTTGGCTTGACGATTTGAATCTATGCCAGCAGCCAAATCCTCTGGCGTATAGTATTTCCAAGGTTTCATGGCAAATTCAAATTTCATTTCACCATCACCAACAACACCAACAGGCTTGGCAACACCCTTGTCGTCTTTGCCCCACACATAAGAATTTGCTCTATTTTGCATATAAGACCATTGACCATCATACAATGGCAATTTGATGTTATAACGCAAACAGCACAAGTCACCATCGGTGTCATTCTCTTGTGTCATAAGCAGGGTGTTGTTGACAAAGCAAACTGAACTCATTGCAAATGTATCAATCTCATTCAATTTACCAAAGATGCTCTCTGGAAAGAAAGCGTCATTATAGACACCAGTCACACCCTTATCGAATATCACTGGATCCTTGGAGTATGTCATATGACCAGCATGACACGCTGTTGTTGAAACAGTATGCTTGTAGTCATCAAATGAGCAATTCCAGAATCTTGGCGCAATCGTCAGATATGTGCCACGCACAATCATGCGATTGTACGAATCTTCAAATAATGCAGCATTGATACGAATAAGATGTTGTGCAGCTGTAAAGGACCATTCAACATTGCTACCCTTTGCTTCATTTCTTAAAGCAACAAATAGCATCATAATAGTCTGTATTGTGCTACCAAACATACACTCAACACTGTCCCCATTCTTGAAGGCTTCTTTATCAACTGGCATAATATTTCCTTTTAAGAAATTCCAACCAGGAATAAAGAAATCATACCCTTCAATATGAACAAGAGAGCCATGTTCTGACATTAAACCAGGGAAGTTTTCATCACCAGACATTAACATATGAAACTTCTCAGTGAATTGTTCATCTGTTAATGAGGATAATCCAGTCTCCATATTAGACCATCCACGTTCTGGGATAGATATTTGCTCATAACAATCATATCCCATGTTGTCATATGCACGTCCGAATAATTTATCCATAAAGGCAATAAAATCCTCTTTGGTTATTCGTGCAACATCAACATATCCCTCGGTGGCTATTCGCTGCATTTCCTTGTGCTTGGCATTTGCTTTGCCAGTGTTATCATGCACAACTTGGCCAATAACATCATTCAAGACAGTTGGGTCAACAACCCACTTAGAGTCCTTTTCGTATACACAATACGACCAAAAGATATTGGTCATTTCACGTATAGAGAAAGATGTTAATGGTGGTCTTTTTACAATTACACCATCATCTATGTCTTTTAAGACTCTAGCCGCTAATCTAAATTTATAATCACCGTGCTGCACACAATCCTTGATGTGCTTAATCATATTAAGATAATATGAAGACATCATGCTTTTTAATTCGTAATCAGCACTATCTACATCATCAGTATCAGTTTCTTTGTACTGACAACCATAGAGAGTATATAAATTAGTTGCCGACACATCGTGTTCACACTCAACATATTCAAATGTTATCGTTGTGTCACGGTATGCACAGGTGATGCTACGAATCAAGCCAGCTTTGTGTAGTTTTCTACGAGCCATTTTAGTTAGCTCTTTGCTACCCATTGCTGGATTCTCATTGCAATACTCAACCTGTTCCTTAACTGACATGATACCAGTTGAATCAAGTAGCATGTTGAATTGACCTTTCCATGAGGCCAATGTTGCAACGATTGTTCTTGGTCCAAACTCCTCAAAGTGGAATTTAGATGCAATAACAATTTTGCCACCACCCTTTGTGACAACACGCACTGGCCCAAGGAAATTATATAAATCCCTAGAATATGCAACCCCAGTACAGAACATGTTGTTCACTTCTTCCTGGAATGCTGGATCAGCACATTTCGGTTGAGAAATGATATGAATACCATTCCATTTGCCAATATATACGCCCTCGGTGTTGCCATAAATCTTGACAACACGCTCATTTAGCTTGGATGGGTCTTCAAACGCATACAATCCTTTATTATGCTCTAAAACACACTTAACCTCATTGTGTGTTGGGAATCTGAAGCCCTTGAACCCTTTAATATTATGCTCTGCTCTTACAAACCCTTTGTTTTGAGCAACAGCATATGGTGCAATGTTGCCAGCATCATCAAGATTGATGCCAAGCAATTTGCTATGAAGCAACTTACTAAACATCTCTCTCAAATCAGAACTGGCCCATATCTTGAACGCCAAGACTGGCATTGGAATAACGCCATATGCTTTTGTATTACCAACAGCATACTGAGAGCATAATGTTCTCAATGCATCAATACCAAACCATTCTAGTGGCACCTGGGTTGTTAACCCCAGTATTCTATAATCCGCATTTTTATAATGGGCACGCATATACACACGACCATTATCACCAACACGCATCATGATACCGTCAGACTTGTTCAACCAACACCAACCAGGTTGCTTTGGAACGGCTGAATAGCCAATCACAAAACCCTTGTTGGTTAATTTCTGCCCAATCAAGGCATGCACGCATGCATGCAACTCCTTGACAACAGATGGGACATTTGGGTTGGTTAGCACAAGACCAATCTTATTATATGCTTCTAGCATATTTGGATTAGGCTTATTCATTATTGATTCTCCCAAGTATGAATTAACATATCTAAATCTTTTTGACATGTAATTCTGATAACACATAAATGACTGCCATCTTGGGCTATCATTTTTGGCATTTCTCTTTTACGCTTCCAGTATGTTTGGAATAACCAGTTAATTAAAGAGTCTTTAGACCACAACTTGAGATGAACCCATCCATTGTCTATGTTATTACCACACACAATCTCCTTAGAGATTGCGCGTGATAGTATTCGCTTAATTAACCGATAAAATATAGTGGCAAATGAAAAGTCTAGCCATATTAATGTATCTGCCTGACGCCAAATAATATGCCGAACAGATTCATAATTGCCATCCATAATCCAAGAATCAGTAGATGCGTAAGCATCTACAATTGCTTGGAACTCTTCCTTAGTGCGTCCTTGCCAGTTCTCTAGCCAAAACAAGTTGTCTAACTCTATAAATGGAACATTAAAAAGGCTAGACATATGTTTTGCAAGTGTTGTTTTACCAACACCTGTAGAACCCATGATTACAACTTTCATTGAGGTACTCCCAATCTTACGAGTCATAATTTATAGTCTACTTACCTGTACACTATACCATTTTGCCATTTCAAGCGTTTCCGCAATAAAATAGCATTCATCATCAATATTATTAAAGACGTAAAAACATACATCAGTAATAAGTATTGTTGCATTATTGATATGCAAAACATCAGTAATTGCATGACGCTCATATCTATTTTCGACATGGCCTTTTGCAATCCATGTTTGCAATTCTGTCAAACCTGGCATATTTCTGCATGCCAATACATTGCTCACTATTATCTCCTATTTAGAATGGCTTATTGCCAACCGCACCATGTAAATCACAAGATTGACTATGGCTAATCCCATTAGCCTCACACCATAAGCGTATAATATCTGCATCACTAGGATTGTTATACACCTGTCTGTTGCGGTGCAATTTAGCCTGCTGAAGTTTGTTATCAATAACAGACAAACAAGCAAAATACTTGATGTTTGGAGTCGACACGATATAGATATCAACATTGTTCTTATTGATAGCATACTCGTATGATCCAACACATATGCTCATGCTTGTCCCACATTCAAAGATATCCATCTCTGTTTTTGGAGCCCAGAATGTGTATTGTGAATCAATAACAGACTGGTCTTTAACGTGAGGCTGTCTTAATGCAACTGCGCTTTTAATTGCAGATTGCATGGCGGTAAAATCTCTTACCAGATAGTCATGCAATTCAGAAATACGCATCTTAGGCAATACATACTCTGGATATGCACTCTTTATGCGATTAAGCATTCTGGTGCAATCATGGATATCACCCAGCTTTCTAGGAGAAGCACCCATAATCTCTTTTCTGGAATAGCCAAACTCTACCATTGCATCAATTGCACAAGTGATGTATTCGGTATGAAGAATATGGCTAGATCTACTACATTCTACCAAGTTTACAACATCCTGTTCTGTAAACCCTAAGCCAATAGCCTTTTTTGCAACAGACACTAACTCTAGTGTGTAAACTAGAATATTTTGCAAAGGTCTGGTTTTAGCACCAGTCATGTGCTCTATTGCCGCCTTTGTGCCGTTCTTTTTTGCAACAGCATAAATTTTCGCACGTTGCGGCGCTTTAAAGTGCTGAAAAAAGGCAAGAGAGTCTACCCGCAAATCAGCAAGGATTCGATTTTTGCTTTTATAATAAACATCAAGCAAACCAATAGCCGTACACGACGAAGCTTCAATCCCTTTACTTACGAGCCAACTCTTAAATAAATCTGCAAGATCTGATCTTGATGTATCAAGACATGGCATACGTTTAAACAAGATGCATAGCGCCTTGTAAATTTCTACTCTACCAAACAAGGTTTTCTTGTCCTTGCAAATAGAAATAATTTTACCGCCCTTAACTCTAATAGAAAGCATTGATGTTTCTGCACCAACCTGTCCATTGTGTCTATTTGTAAAATAGCGCACAATTGTCACGGCAAACCTAGATGAGCCATCATCTGACTCAAATTTATAAGTGCTCTTGTAAAAACAAGCATCTGAGTCGATAACATATGCATGCTTGCCTCTGCCAATCCAGAAATCTTGCATGAGTTCTGCATCACTCAGCAGATATTCATGCTGACTTTCATATTGCTCTTTTTCTACATGAAAAAGACGAATCGCACCCTTGTTCTTTTCGTACCACGTGCAGCCTTCTGCATGATGTTCTAAATCAGAACTTCTGCATATTCCACATAGCACGCTGCCATGCCTGTTGATAATCAACATTATTTAGCTCCTTCTTGAGCTAAACAAGATTTGATTGCCAGTATTCTGCGATAAAGTTCGCCAAACGGAATATTATCACGCTCTCTGATAATATTTGCCTGTTTGACAATGTACGCATTGAAGCGTCTTACTTCAGCAATATATCCTGGGTCTTTTAAGGCAACTAATTTCATGTCGTCCAACTCAATCAACATATTTGCTATGTCTTCTAAGTTCAATTTCATAATCTTAGTGCTCATTAAAATGGCAAATCAACATCAATGTGGATAAAAGGTTGATAAACATCATTGCTCGCTATCGCCTACAACTTTGTTAGTTTTGGCAATATTTTTAGCAGATTGCCACAATTTATGTCTATAGCCATCCATATAGCCATAATCAACAATTGGGGTTGTCTTCTTAATATCATCCTTAATTGGACTAGCAATAGCTGATATGTCACGCGTTAGTCCATAATCAGTTGTACTCAAATAAGCTTTTTTGATGCACAACTTGCCAATCATTTCTGTAGCAAGTGTATAGAATGCTGCAGCTGCAACACTTGCTCTTACGCTTCTTCTTCCCTCAATGGAATCAAAGACAACACCATCGTTATCATTTCTCCACACCCATGCTTGGGCGCAGATCTCGCCATTTTTGCGCAATACATACACTGCACCACTAGGTTCACTGTATGAATGTTTGGCCGCCTTATGTCCAAAGCCTTCAAGATGCTGACAACAGGCTGATACAAGACCAACGCCAAGCATGACTGGATCATCATAGTCAAGCTTCTCAATCACATATTCATGACCCATACCAGGCACTTTATTGCCATCAATTCTTACGAATGGCAACATTTCATGCGACTTTTTAGGAGTAGCTTTTATATAGCCATGATAATTCTCGAATGTTGATGACTGCATATCAACAAGCTCGGCAAAACTCAATAGTCTTGGGTCTGCCTCATGTGCAGATTTATACTTTCTGCTGTTGATAACTGCAATAAATGCCTCAGCAGACACTGGGACATCTTCAAGACCAACAGTTCCAGCCTCACTAGAATATTTCCAGAAATCTGGATTTTTCGCAAAGAACTGAGACCATTGTTGTGTAACAGGTGAGTTCCTTGTTGATATACTATATGTATTAGCAATAGCATGTATTGCCTCATACATATTACTAATATCTGGATTACCATACTTAACAAGGACATCATTAGCTAATGTGCCAAATATGTTAACAAAAGACAGCATATCAATAAAAGAATGCGGCTCTTCTTCGCCAAATGGCGTATATGTAGAGCCATTATATGTTGTGTCAAGATTTGTTTTCTTTAACAACATATTAACATTTCTAGTATTCCAGGTTATGTCGCCAACAGCATCACATGGAGGCACATATGCGCCAAAATCAAGGGCAATTCTTGATCTGGCAGTAAAGAATTCCATTGAGTATATTTTTCTCAATGTACCTTTGTTGGCATATTCCTTAATGTGCTTTCCGTTGTAGTATATATCGTCGATGTCCAATGCCATCAATGATGAAAATACAGACGGATGTGAGATTGATGTCAGAATAATTGAATCCGCAGTCATTGCACATAGTTTGGCATAATTGGTGATTCTTGGTGTGGCTGTTGACCGCATAAGTCTCGTGAAGTCATCAATAAACTTACAGCGATCCTGCTTGATTATTGGCCATACACTATATCTTTGTTTAAAATCTTCAAAATCCCCATATGTCACAACAGAATGGGTAATTCTTTTGAAGTCCATCTTGGATTCAACAAATGACTTAGACCAATGGTTGCCAATCATACCATAAATGTCATCCTTGGTTTTACCAGAGATGACCATCTTGATAACCTCAATTGGAACATCAGTTTGTTGATTTATCTTTTGATCATTAAATGTCCTTCTTAATACATCTAATAGAACCTCACCAGTTGCCTCGAATAGAATTTGAGCAATGCGTCTATGTCCAGATGCATATTGACATCTTGCAACATATCCATTCTCTGCGATATCCTTCATGACAACTGAGACATTGCTCCAATTAAGGTCTCTAACCCTAACTGCCTTGCAATGTTCGGTGCTGCAGGCTTTTGATCCCTGAATGGCAGCAGCTCTTAACTCTGGAGAGAGTCTACCAATAGCCATGTACGCTTTCCTTGATAGTGGGTTGTACACTGGCATTTGGGACTGTGCAAGCCATTTGTATCCTCTTATAAAGTTTCTAAACTCTGACAAAGAGTCACTTCTCATGGCGAGCATTCTATAGTTCACTTGAAGTCTGAACTTGGTTGTGTTTTTACAACCAGCTCTGTACCAATATGACGCAATGTCGTATGAGGAAAGACCTTTGTGTCCTTTACTATCAAATCCTCCGTAATTAAATTTACCTTCCATGTTATAGCCATAGAATCCATAATCCTTAGACAAGATGCGTTCGGCAACAACAAATGCCTCTGGATCAATTTTTGCACCCAGCAATAATGGCCAGCATTTCAAACCAATAGCATTAGCTTTTGATTTTGCTGTGGAAATTAATATTCGTTTGTACGCCATAGCAATGATATCGTGTATTGTGTAGTAATCACGCAACACGCTTTCGTTGTATCGTGTTATTTTATTTCCATTGTCATCATATATGGGAGACTTTTTGTGGACATTTTCGAATGCAAATCTTCCATACTTATCCCAGAAGCTATGGGATATATCCGCACTACCAGATAATATCTTACCAGCTTCTATCAAAAACTCTTTCTTGAGTTTATTGCACCCGTTGCGAGGGGTGTAGGTCATATGCCCATACTCATTAAATTCATCAATGCCTTCACTGATCATGTCTTGTGCAGACATAACAGGCATTCTGAAATTCATCTTAGTACTCATTAAAATGGCAACTCAAGATCAATGTCTTCAGGCATTGGTTTAGCAACTACAGGTGCGAGCTCTGTACACATCAGCCTACTGCTAATATGCTTATCGTCTAGAATAAATCTAGAACTTGCATATGCAATGATATGCTGCATACTGTCCATTAACCCATCGTCTGACATATACCAGTCGTCCATTACTGGATAACTGTCGTTATATGTGCTGCCGTGGTCACACACAAACAATGACAAATACACCAGCTTGGCACCTTCAATAGCGTACACCCGATACATAAGTTGGCCATCTTCACGACAAGTCGTAAAAACAACCAGTCCTAAATGATCAAGAATGTGCGCATGCGTTGTTGCATGTTTGCCGTAAAATGCCCAGTAGGTATCACTATACTCAAAAGCTTTTATTGGCATATAGCAAATCTTGGCATCTTCGTCACAAGACGGCTTATGAATCTTGTAATCCATATTGCTCATGATGTAATAGATGGATTCTTCAAGCCATCTTTGTAGTGTTGGCACAGTATAATGCTTCATTAGTGTTTACCACCAATCTTGATTAACAAAATGCGTGTCATAAGAGTTGGCTTATAAGTAAACTCTTTGTAGAGCTCACCAACTTCAAAGCCCTTGAGATCGTCTTGCATAACGACGTGGGCCTTGATGTTATTATATCCAGCACTCTTGTACTGCTCATACAGTGCATGTACATACTTTGTACCTTTCACTGCATAGCTCTTACGAACAGTATACTCATTTTCATGAGTAATTCTGGCAAGATTGACTCCTGCCTGTTCGCTAAGAGCCACCTCTCTGAATATATCAAGAGTGATTAAGCCAAACGCCATCATTGCGTATGTCATATCTTTTTCGATGCCAAACATGATAAACAATCCAATAATAACCATTAAGTTAATAGCCATAACTAGATCCTTCACTATTTTTCGTCCCGTACTACAATGATGCCAGTGCTGGTGTTATACACAACACATTCTTCAAAGAAGAATACGTCATAATTATCACCAATTGGCTCATATTCTGTAACAACACGAACGTGATGTTCTTCCAGTAAGACTGAAAAACCATCGAGCGTAATTCCGTATACAGGAATTGTGAACGCATGACAAGTGTCACCACGGTCAACAACAACACCTGCTGTAACAACTAAATTATTCATTATGCTGCCACCATATAAGCAGCATCAGCAGTTTGGCAAGACACCAAACCGTCTTCATGGGATGCACCTACTATTGCAATAGCAGCAGATATTTTTTCTGCCATTGTGGAGCCTTTGGCATGCAAGATACCAAATGCAATAGATTTGTTGCCACTGTTGGCGGCAACGTATTCCTTCCAATCTGCCACTTCAGTAACAGTTTTAGCTGCAGCAGGAGCGGCCTTAGAAGCTCTGAAAGCAGCCTTGGCAGCACGACGCTCTTGACGCTCTATGAATAGGCGGTGTTGCTCCGCCTTATGGTTACGCAGCATTTCTACTGCGCGAGCTTTAGCAGCTTTCACTGCTAAGATTTGTGAGACCACATCCTGTGCCTCAATACCATAAGCTTCCTTGAAGGCTTCTGCAGCCAATGTGGCCTGACAGACCACCTCTTGTGCCGCATCTCTGCGAGCAATAGAGGCTTTTGTAGACCGCACGCCAACATGACCCTCATCAGCGAGCCATGTGTACATGCCAATCTTACGGTCAGCCTTGTTTTGCAACGCCACCACCTGACGTGCAAGTGGAAGCATGGCATAAAGTGATTCTAATGTAGCCTTAGCCACACGTATTTGTGTAGCCAAGTTTGTGCCAGCAGTACGAGCTTGCTCAGCAAGCTGTGTACCACTGATGATTACAGGCTTGTTTGCAGCCTGGCGCACATATGTGCGCGCTTTGCTAGGCCTTACAACTTTAGCAACAGGTGCTGCTGGTGCAACAGGTGCAACAGCAACTTTTATCACCTTGTGGCCATCAGCAGTTATGCTAACGATGCCACGAGGTGCTACATGCCGATTGGCAGTAGCCTTTTTCCCACCATGAGTAGCAGCCTGCTTCCGTGCAGCATTAGCCGCACGTTGAGCAGCCCCTTGCGCCCTACGGGCAAGGAGTTTAGCAACGCCTATACCTTGTGCTTGTGCTTCACGCACAAGTGCTTTTTGGGCCGCGCGGCCCAAGGCTCGTTGTTGATCACGCATGGTTATTTCTTTGCGCTTTTCTTCACCAGCAGCGTAGGCAGCATGCGAACGTGCACATGCTGCTTTGTGGGCAGCATGAGAACGTGCACGACGACCCTGAAGACGGTTAGCCTTCAAGGATATCTTGGTGTACATCAGCACCATAACCAGTGCTTCAGTACAGTGAATGTTATCACACACGTCCTGTGTGTGGGCTACGGATGCAGCAGCATTAGCTGTTACTACTTCTGTAGTAGCAACAGCAGCATTAGCTGTTACTACTTCTGTAGTAGCAACAACAGCTGCTGCTTTGACATTGTTGTTGCGACGAATCGCAACAGCAATAATGGCAACAATAATTGCCAATGCTAACAATACACTCATGTTAATAACTCCAATATGAGTGTTGAGGAATATGCATACGAACATCTAATCTAAGTGTTCATTATGCACAGTAAGTCTGTTTCGCTCTTTTGAGCTCATCAGTGTGCACACACATGCACAGACAGTATGAAGTATGTTAAAGGGGTGGGGGCAGAATCAAAGTGGCACCCCACCAGCAACAAGTACCATAAACACAACCAGGTGTATCGTGGCAAGAGTAAGAATCATAGATTTCTTGACTGTTTTCATTTTTACTATAGGATAGAGATGGTGGGGGCAGAATTATTTCACTGCCCTTGAGACTGACTGACTGTTTCTAAAAATTAAAAATATAAAAATCAAAACCCTCTTATTTTTTTCACGTCTGAGATAGACTTGGTAATTTCTTCTATTTTTTTGGGATCCTTTTCTTTTGCAAGTCTAGCTTGTTGGTCTCCTATTTTTTCAGCGAACCACTTGTCTTTTCCTTCTTGGTCAAGCATCGACACTCTACTAGCTCTCATGTCATTCAGGCTAACCCCATGTGATATCTCTATGTGTGGATAATCCTTGAATTTCCATCTACCTCCCCATTCAAATCCGACTGATTCAGCTATTTCCCCCATTTTGTCCCAATATTTTTTATTAGGCCCATCAACTGTCATTAAAGGTTTACCATTCACCACTGGGTATACATCTAGTGCTAATCCATAACTGTGTAGCCCTTCTCCGCTTTTTGCATTTGTAATTATTGATCCTGGAGTGGTCCTACCTTGCTTAAAATATTTGTCCTGTTGATTAAAATTTCTAAATGTTTCCAAGATCTTTAGATTTAATCCTTGCTCTTTTGCTTTTTTAATAAACAACTCTGCTTTTTCTTTCACCTCTGGATATAAATCATCTAGATTGCTTGATTTATATATCTTGTCTCCAAGTGATTTATTTTTATCAAGTCCGTGTTGAATAATTTTTTCTTTCTTGGTCGCCCCAAAAGACTTAAATATTTCTTCTAATGGATTTTTAATTAATGACTCAGTATCTTGTCTTGCTATCTGTTGCGGTATAGAAGTCTCAAGTGTTTTTGGTCTGGCTGGTTTGAATGCACTTCCAGCTTGTTGTGCTGATTTGGAAATGCTTGATGTCAGTGGCTTTGTCATTTGTGAAGAACTCATTGATGACTGGGCGTGCGTTATTTTAGCAACTGGGTTGAATGCTGGCCCCTGCATGGGAATATGTCCAGCTGTCATTGTTGCTGTCGCTATCAGGCCTGCTTTTGTATACGTTGATACAGCTCTCTTTCCACCTTCTAAAACATTTGAAATGCCATCGTACACTCCCTCTGGAATTTTTGGGAATGAAATGTTTGGATTTGGAATATTGAGTTTGATTGGTCTGACCATAGCTTGTTTTGCTGTTGCAGCAATTTTTCTGGTGGCTTCAAATGCATCAACAAGTTTACTATTAAGAGCCGATATGGTTGATTTAACCTGGTTTCCTATAATGGAAGCCTCATCCTTTATCTTCGAAATGCCGCCAGACACACTGTCAGAAACTGATTTTGCAACATTTGTTGTCCAGGTTTTGACTGGATTTATATCTATATTAGGAATATTTATTGATGTGTTTAGAAAACCAGTGACTGTTTTCTGTGGAACCTGTACATCTTGTGGCCCCATTAAGCCTTTAGGGCCCACTGGTCCTTTTGGCACTTGCAACCCTTGAGGTCCTTGTATAGGTACGCTTGTTTGTGTTGAGATCTTAGATAGCCCATACACTCCAGCAGCACCTCCTAGTGCCGCACCAGCAAATGCAGATTTTAGATAACTATGCTCATTTTCATCATTTATTTTTGCATCAAGGCCAAGTCCTATGCCTCCACCAACAAGTGCTCCCTTTGCTATTTTTTTCATTTTGTCTTCCAGGTTTAAAGAATTATTTAGTTGTGTTTTAGAATTATAAATTAAAAAAAAGAATATTACATATTCTATTTACGATAAAACTGTTGTATATTGATATATAAAAACATACTCCATATCTTACAATACATGGAGATACAAATAAATAAAATAAAAGGTGTTATAATATGAAATTAAATACTGGCTGGATGACTAAACCAATAAATAGCTTAGACAGTATGGGATGGGGCAGAACTGGAGCTGCAGCAGGTGCTGTAGGAGCAGCTTGTTGCTTCTGTGTCACAGTAGAAGATTGTCTGCCCATACTTTTTGAGCCACCCAAACGCTTTGCATCAGCATTTAAAGATGTACCCAATAAAACAAAAGAAGAAAGAACTAAGTAAACCAAACTTTTCTTCATAATCATTTAAAACCTCTTTCAGTAAGAAAACTAATATTTATATCCAACGTGTAGAGCAACAATACCACCAGTTAAAGAGTGATACTCAACCTTATCAAAACCCACTTCTTCCATCATGGCTTTTAGTGTTTCTTGATCTGGATGCATGCGAATAGATTCAGCTAGATAACGATAGCTATCTGCATCCCCTGCTACTTTTTGACCTAACCAAGGAAGAATCTTAAAAGAATAGGCATCGTAAATAGGCTTAAGGGCTTCAACAGGCTTGGAAAACTCTAAAACCATGACTTTCCCACCTGGCTTAACTACCCTCAACATCTCTTTAAGGGCAACATCTTTATGAGTCATATTGCGTAAACCAAATGCCACAGTGACAACATCAAAATGATTATTCGGGAACGGAATCTTTTCGGCATCAAACTGAACGCAAGGTAAAGCCATACCGCGATCTAACAAACGATCACGTCCAACACCCAACATAGA